>OIZL01001523.1_pt1 | contig 12249 bp, 10 predicted proteins | sample 1588541 | NCBI WGS metagenome assembly OIZL01 (sample SAMN03283285) | human gut metagenome | biome: human-associated habitat; material: feces | host: Homo sapiens | place: Peru | collected 2012 | reverse complement strand
CGTCGATGGCGTAGCGGATCGCCCGGCGCACGTCCGCGTTATCCAGCGGATATTCGCGGAAATTAAGCATCAGCGCCTCCAGTTGGCGGGTACGGTAGGTGATGTTCAGGTTGGACAGCCCCGTCCGGTACTGCCCGGCGGAGGCTGAACGCGAAACGGCCGCGTCCACACGGTTGTATTCATAATCTGAAAGCAGCTCGCGGTTCGTGGCGCGGAAGATGACGTTGATGCTCTTTACGGTAGAGGGCTCCTGCCACCATTCCTCGTTCGCGGAAAGGTAGAGGTAATTCGTCGGGGCGAAGGAATCCACACGGTAAGGGCCCGTGCCGGCGGGCTGCACGGACTGCACCTGATCCTTGGGCAAAACGGGGAAGGTCAGGGCGTACAGCACGCCGTAGTACGGACGCGAAACCTTGAGCCTGAGCGTTTGGGCGTCGTTGGCGGAGGCGGACGTAATGATGTATTTCAGCTGCGCGTATTGCCCCTGTCCTTCGCCCGCCAGCCGCAGAATCTCGTTAATGGTCGCCTCCGCGTCGTAGGCTGTGCAGGGCGTGCCGTCGTGGAACGTCACGTCCGACCGCATGGTAATCAGCCATGTCGAGCCCTCCGCCGTCCAGCTTTCGGCCAGACAGGGAACCGGCCTGTAATCGTCGTCCAGCGAAAAAAGCCCCTCGAAAATCAGCGCCGTCAGGGATTGGAACTCCCGCTCCTCGGACAGAAGCGGGTTCAAATGCTGGGATTTAACCGAAATCATGCCCAGCGTCAGGGTATCGTCCATCGTGGTCGCCAGCGCGGCGGGGCAAAGCAGGGCGCATGCCAGCGTCAGCGCGAGCAGGCGCTTAATAGTAGTGCTGCTGATAAATCGCATAGGCGTTGAGTACCTTTCCCGCGTAATAGCGCGTATCATCCATCGGAATTTCATTCACGGTCAGCCTCTTGCCGTCGCTCGAATACTTTTTAAGCCATGCGCGCACGTTTCCCTGCCCTGCATGGTAGGCGCAGGCAATCATCACGGGATCGCCGTCAAATTCGCGGCACAAATAGCCCAGATACCATGTGCCCATCTTGATATTGGTTTCCGGGTCAAACAGCATGTCCGCCGTATAGTTTCCCAGCTTCACCTTGCCCGCCAGCCACTCGCCCGTATCCGGCATGATCTGCATCAGCCCCTTGGCGTTGACGCGGCTAACGGCGGATGGGTCGTAGTCGCTCTCACGCTTGATGACGGCGGCGACGTAGGCCGGGTCGATCCGGTTGACGGCGGCGTAATACTCGATCAGGTCGCGATATTTGACCTGATGGCGGCGAATCTCCGCCTCCTGCGCAAGGCGGCGGCTTTCGCGTTCCGCTTCCAGCGCGCGCATGGCGCTGTTCGCCCGCGCCAGCGACAGCCCCGCGGCCAAGACGCAGCCGGAGAGCGCCAGCAGCGCGAGCCATTGCCATAGCGCCATGCCCAGCGGACGCGCGGGACGCCGCTTCCGTTTTCCGGCACGCCGGCGGCGCGCGGGCGGCGCGGGGGGCGCAGGCGGCAAAGAAGGGATGGGTGAAAACTGATTCAAGGCATATCTCCTTTCAGCTTCTGCACAAGCTCGCGCCAGAGCGCGACGGCCTGCGCGGCGCTTTCCGACGGGGCGCCGGTTGTTAGAATCACCCTGTCCGCGCGCCGCGCCTTTTCCCGGGCGGGCATCTGCGCGTGAATACGGGCAAGCGCCGCGCGGCAGGTGATCCCGTCGCGCCGCGTCAGGCGCTTGATTTGCTCCCGCTGCGGCAGGTAGACGCACCAGACCTCGTCACACCATGGCTCCAGCCCGCATTCGTACAGCAGCGGCGCATCCAGCACGACGATTCCCGGATACGCGTCCATTTCCCGGCGCATTTTTTCCAGCACAATGGGATGTACGATTCCGTTCAGACGCTTCAGCGCCGCCGGATCCTGAAAAACGATATCCGCCAGCGCCGCGCGGTCCAGCGTTTCGCCGCGAAACACCCTGTCGCCCAGCCATGCGCGAAGGGCCGGAAGCGCCTCGCCGCCCTGCGCCGTCGCGGCGCGGGAAATCGCGTCCGCGTCGATCACCCGCGCGCCCTCCGCCCGCAGCGCAGTGGAGAGATTGCTCTTTCCGCAGGCGATGCCGCCCGTTAAACCAACGACATACCGGCTCATTTGGTTTCATACCAGCTTTCGCCCGATTTTACATCCGCCACCAGCGGCACGCTCAGGGAAACGACCTGCTCCATGCATTGGCGCAGCAGCGCGCAGACGCGGGTCTCCTCCTCCTTGGGCGCTTCGATAATCAGCTCGTCGTGCACCTGAAGAATCAGCCGCGCGCGAAGCCCTTCGTCCTCAAGCGCCTGATGCACCCGCACCATGGCCAGCTTGATAATATCCGCCGCCGTGCCCTGCACGGGCGTATTCATGGCGGCGCGCTCGCCAAACGCGCGCGTATTCGCGTTGCGCGCCTTGAGCTCCTCCAGCATCCGCCGCCTGCCCATCAGCGTCACGGCGCAGCCCTCGTCGTAGCCCCTGCGAACCGCCTCGTCCATGAACTTTTTCACGCCCGGATACCGCGCGAAATAGCGCGCGATAAAGTCGGCCGCCTCGCGGCGGCTCACACCGATATTGCGGGCAAGCCCAAAATCGCTGATGCCGTAGACCAGCCCGAAATTAACGGCCTTCGCGCTGGAACGCATGGCGGGCGTAACCTGCTCCATCGGCACGCCGTAAACCGCCGCCGCCGTGCGGGTGTGAATGTCCTGCCCCTTTCGGAACGCGTCCACCATTTCAGGATCGCCCGAAAGATGCGCCAGCAGCCTTAGCTCGATCTGCGAATAATCCGCGTCCACCAGCACGCAGCCCTCCGCCGCAATGAACGCGCGGCGAATCTCGCGCCCCATCTCCGTGCGCACGGGGATATTCTGCAAATTGGGTTCGCTGGAGGAAATGCGCCCCGTGGCCGTGCCCGTCTGGTCAAAATACGTATGGACGCGGCCGGAAAAATCCATCTTCCGCAGCAGCGCGTCGACATACGTGCTGCTCAGCTTGACCACCTGACGGTATTTGAGAATCGGCGTAATGCAGGGATGCAGCTCCGCAAGCCCCTCCAGCGTGTCCGCGTCGGTGGAATAGCCGGATTTGGTTTTGCGTCCCGCCGGCAGCCCCAGCGTTTCAAAGAGCACCCTGCCCAGCTGCTGCGGGCTGTTGAGGTTAAAGCCGCGCACGCCCGTGAGGGTGTAGACCTCCTCGCGCAGCCGCTCCGCCCGCCCGGCGAAATCCCCGCCCAGCGCGGAAAGCACGCGCGCGTCCACGCGAAAGCCCGCCCGCTCCATATCGAACAGCACGTAAAGCAGCGGCATTTCGATCTCGTTCATCAGGCGCGTCATGCCCTCCTGCGCCAGCTGGGCCTCCTGCCGCAGCGCCAGCGCCATAACGCCCGCCGCATCGTCGGACGCAAAGGCCGCGAGGGCGTAGGTCTTCTCCTGCGGATTGTGCAGATACGCGCCCAGCATGGTGTCCCACGCGAACACGGGAAGCGGCAGGCCGCGATCCGCCATTAGATGCAAAAGCGCCTTACCGTCGTGCGCATACAACGGCCGCGACAGCACCGGGATGACGGCCCGCCACGCGTCGTCGGGCAAAAGCCCGGGCGTGAGCATATCCTGCTGGAGCATAATCTCCGCCGCGCGCCCCGGCACGGTGAGCGTCATGCGAACAGGCGTGACGTGCAGCGCGGTTTTTTCGCCCTCCGTCGCCTTCAGGAATGCGGCGATATCCTGCGCCGAGGTCAGCGTCTCCCAGCGGCAGGGCGTTTCCTGCGCCTGCGGCTGCGCCCCTTCGGCGCTTTCCGCGTCCGCCTTTTCCAGCCGGGCGGCCACGCCGCTGAGCTGATATTTGCGCAGCGCGTCCAGCCCGTCCGTCATGTGCGTATCGTCAAAGGCGGTCAGATCGAAGGCGATCGGCGCGGTGGGGCGGATGGTGGCCAGATCCTTCGAAAAACGGGCGAGCTCCGCGTTATCGCGAATTTTTTCGCCCAGCTTTCCCTTGATCTCGTCCGCATGCGCCAGCACGCCCTCCAAATTTCCATATTCGCCCAGCAGCTTCAGCGCGGTCTTCTCCCCCACGCCCGGAACGCCGGGAATGTTGTCGCTCGCGTCGCCCATCAGCCCCTTCAGATCCGTCACCTGCCCGGGGGTCACGCCGAAGGCCTCCTTCACGCCCGCCGCGTCAAACAGCGTGCTTTCCGAAATGCCCCTGCGCGTAAAGAGCACGCGCGTTCCGTCGCCGACCAATTGCAGCGCGTCGCGGTCGCCGGTAAGCAACACGCAGTCCAGCCCACTTTCCCTGCATCGGGCGGAAAGCGTGCCCAGAATATCGTCCGCCTCATAACCGGCGACCGACAATACGCCCAGCCGCATGGCGCCAAGGATCTCCCGGATCACGGGAAACTGCGCGCGCAGCTCGTCCGGCGTGGCGCGGCGCCCCGCCTTATAGTCGGGGTAGGCCGTATGGCGAAAGGTGGGCGCGTGCTCGTCGAAGGCAACGACGATATAGCGGGGCGACACCTCCTGACAGGCGCGCAGCAGCATGGACAAAAAGCCGTGCACGGCGTTGGTATACACGCCGTTTGAATCCATCAGCGGCAGGGCGTGAAAGGCCCGGTGCATCAGGCTGTTGCCGTCGACGGCCAGCAGGGTTTCCCGCATAAAATCACCTCAAGCGTCAGTATAACACACTTTGCGCAAAATTCAAACCTTCGCGCCGCGCGCCGCGGAAAATTTGCAATTCCGCGTTCCGGAGGCGTATCGCCCCGTTTTCTTGCCGCATGATTTCCGCGCCTTGTGCTTTCTGGAAAATTGGGGTATAATAGGACAGGGAAAGCCGCGAAACGGTTTCTCCGGGGGCGGCTTCGCCGGCAAAATGCCGTTATCGGCCCGCCGGCCGCCGCGTATGCTATGAATAACCGCAGGCAACCGTGCCTTTGGCACACGGAAAGGAGAATGAATCATGGCCGATCAGGAAGATAGGGATATCATCGAGCTGGAGGGCGAGGACGGCGCAGTGCTCAGGCTCTGCGTAGAGCGTTACTTTTTCTATAACGGCGACGAATACGTGCTGCTCAGCGACGAATGCGACGCGCAGGAGGGCGAGGAGATTTCCCGCTATGTCATGAAGGTTCAGCCCCTGCCGGACGAGGACGGCGAGGAAATGGAGGAATTCGTGCCCGTGGACGACGACCTGATGGAGCAGCTGATCCACGTGGTGGAAACTGCCTTCGACGAGGACGACGAGGAATAATCCTCTCCGGCGCAGATCCCGATGAATGAAACCATCCGCCAAAAACTGAAAATGCTGCCCGATTCTCCCGGCTGCTATCAAATGAAGGAGGACGGGAAAATCATTTACGTGGGCAAGGCGATCAACCTGAAAAACCGCGTGCGAAGCTACTTTCATGGCCACGACCATACGCCCAAGGTTGCGGCCATGGTTTCGCGCATCGACGATTTCGACATCATCCTGTGCCGCACCAATCTGGAAGCGCTGATTCTGGAATGCAACCTGATTAAGCTGCACAAGCCCTATTACAACATCCTGCTCAAGGACGACAAGCACTATCCCTATATCCGCATCGATCTGAGCGAGCCCTTCCCGCAGGTAGGGCTTGCGCGCCGGCAGGCGCCCGACGGCGCGAAGTACTTCGGGCCCTACATCGGCGCGACGGCCGTGCGCGACGTGCTGGAGGCGCTTAAGAAGATTTTTCCGCTGCGCGCCTGCACGCTCGCGCTGCCGCTGAAAAAGCCCAAGCGCCCCTGCGTGAATTATGAGATCGGGCGGTGTCTGGGGCCGTGCGCCGGGAAGTGCACGCAGGCGGAATACGACGCGGTGATTCGCAAGGTCATCGCCTTTCTCGGCGGTAAATATCAGGATGTGACGGACGCGCTGCAGCGGGAAATGACGCAGGCCGCAGGGCAGCTTCAATTCGAAAAAGCGGCGCGGCTGCGCGACCAGCTGCGCGATATTCAGGGGCTGATGCAGCGCCAGCAGGCCATTCAGGTCAGCGGCGCGGAGCAGGACGTTTTCGCGCTGTATCAGGACGATCTGGACGCGATGGCGCAGGTGCTCTACATCCGCGCGGGCAAAATGGTGGGCGGCGACGCGTTCCCGCTTCCCGGCGAAGGGAAGGAGGACGCGGGCGAGGTGCTGTTCGATTTTATGCTGCAATTCTACGCCGAGCGCAAGCCCGCGCGCGAGGTCCTCTGCCCCGCGCTGCCCGACGAGATTGCGCCCGATCTTTCGGCATGGCTGCGTCAAATGCGCGGCAGCGCGTGCACGCTGACCATCCCGCAGCGCGGCGACAAGCGCGCGCTGACGCTGCTGGCGGAAAAGAACGCGCGCGACGCGCTGGAAAAGCGCAACGCGAAAAAGCAAATTCGCTATGAGCGGACGGTCGGCGCGTGCGAGGAGCTGGCCGCCGCGCTGGGGCTTGCGCAGCCGCCGCGCCGCATCGAGGGCTACGACATCAGCAACACGCAGGGCGCGCAGAACGTAGCGTCCATGGTCGTTTTCATCGACGGGGAGCCCGCGCCCAAGGAATACCGCCATTACCGCATCAAATCGTTTGAGGGGGCGAACGACTTCGCCGCCATGAACGAGGTGCTTTCCCGCCGCTTTCGCCGCGCCATGAGCGACGATCCCAGGGAAAAATGGCCCATGCCCGATCTGGTGCTGATCGACGGCGGCCCGGAGCAGCTTGCCTTCGCGCGGCAGGCCATGCTGGAAACGGGCGCGGACGTGCCGATGTTCGGGCTGGCCAAGCGGCTGGAGGAAATTTACCTGCCCGGGCGGGAGGATACCATTCTGCTGGATCACCACGCGCCGGCGCTGCATTTGATTCAGCGCATTCGCGACGAGGCGCACCGCTTCGCCATCACGCACCACCGCGGCCTGCGCAGCAAGCAAAGCGTCCACAGCGCGCTGGAGGATATTCCGGGCATAGGCCCGGCGCGGCGCAGGGCGCTGCTGCAATATTTTTCCTCGCTCAAGGCCGTTCGCGAGGCCGACAGGGAGCAATTGCTTGCCTGCCCGCACATGACCGCAGCCGCCGCCGACGCGGTGTACCGCTGGGCGCATCCGGACGGCGCGCCCGCCTCCAAGGCCTGACGCGCAGCCCGCGCGCTATGTCATTTGATTCATTTGATTTGAAAGGAAGTAACCGTTTGAGTACCTCACGTTTCGCTCTATTTGTCGATTTGGAAAACTGCGGCGCAAAGGTCGCCACGCTCAACAACATTCTGGAAAAGGTCAAGATCCGCGGCGATATTCTGCTGGGAAAGGTGTACGGCTATACCGACCGCTTCAGCGATCTGAAGGAGATTCTCCTTTCCAATACCTTTACCGTGGTGCCCTCGCTTCGCTACGGCATTTCGCAAAAGAACAACGCCGATATCCTGCTGGTGATCGACGCGCTGGAGGTGGCCTATACCAACCCGCTGATCGATTCGTTCTGCATCGTTTCGGGCGACAGCGACTATACGCCGTTGGTCGGCAGGCTCAAGAGCATGGGCAAATTCGTGCTGGGCATCAGCCGAAGCGAGGTTGCCAGCTCTATCTTCATCAACGCCTGCAACGAGTTTCAGTTTCTGGAGTCCGTTTCCTCCGTCAGCCGCGACAAGCGCAACAAGCAAAAGCAAAGCAAGGACGAGCCTTTGGACGACGCGGGACTCAACAAGCTGCTCGAGGGCATTCTGGCCGAGCAGACGGACGAAGATGAAATGTACGCCAGCGAGCTCAAGGGCGTGCTGCTGCGCCTGCGTCCCGATTTCAACGAAAAATCCTTTGGCTGCGCCTCCTTCGGCAAGCTGCTCAACAAGCTGGCGTCCAAGTTCGGCACCATCCGCGTCAAAAGCGACAACTACAACGTGCTCGTTTCGCTCAACGCCGACGCGCCCGACGCCAGCAAAAAGCAGCTCGGCCCCGAGAACTGGCGCGCCGTCTTTTCCGAGCAGCTGCAGCACTATAAGGACGACGGCTTCGAGCGCATCAATCCTTCCATCCTCAAGGCGGATATTCAGGCCGCTTATCCCGATTTCAGCGAACGCGCCATCGGCTTCAAGCGCTTTTCGGACGTGCTGCGGCAAATGGAAAAGGATAGCCTGCTCAAGCTGGAAATGGACGATCAGCGAAATATGCTGATCAAAATGCTCTGATCGCGGTCGCGCGCCGCAAAGGAGGTTCAACATGCATCCGATCTATTCCGTCATCGTTCCATGCTATAATGAAGAAGCCGTTCTGGCCGAAACGCATAAGCGCCTCACGCGCGTGCTCTCGGCGCTGGAGGGCGAATACGAGATTCTCTACGTCAACGACGGCTCGCGCGACAAAACGCCCGATATCCTGCGCGATCTGGCGGCGCGGGACGCGCATGTGCGCGCCGTCATGTTCGCCCGCAACGCCGGGCATCAGATGGCCGTGACCGCCGGGCTGGATTATGCCTGCGGCGACGCGATCATCATCATCGACGCCGATTTGCAGGACCCGCCCGAGATCATCCCCGAAATGATCGAAAAATGGCGCGGCGGCGCGCAGGTGGTCTACGGCCAGCGCAAAAAGCGCGCGGGCGAAACCGCCTTCAAAAAGCTGACCGCCAGCGTGTATTACCAGACGCTCTCGCGGCTGACGGGCGGCATGGTTCCCCGCGATACGGGCGATTTCCGGCTGGTGGATAAGCAGGTGGCCGACGTGCTGCGCGGCATGCCCGAGCACGACCGCTTCCTGCGCGGGATGTTCGCGTGGGTCGGCTTCCGGCAGGAGGCCGTGCTTTACGACCGCGACAAGCGCTTCGCGGGCGAAACGCACTATCCGCTGAAAAAAATGCTCAAGCTGGCGGCCGACGGCATTTTTTCCTTTTCCTTCAAGCCCATCAAGGCCATTTGGATGCTCGGGCTCACGCTGCTGGGCGTAAGCGGCGCGGCGCTGCTGGCGCTGCTGATTCTGCTTTGCTGCGGCGTGGCGGGCGGCCTGTGGTGGCTGGCCATGCTGGCGACGCTGCTGGCCGGCTGCGTGCTCACGGCGCTGGGCGTAACGGGCGAATATATCGCGCGCATCTACGACGAAACGCGCGGCCGCCCGCTCTATATCGTCGCCGATACGCTGGGCTTTGACAACGAAACGCCATAACGGAACAGGAAAAGAACAGAAACTCCCTTGCGCGCAGCATGGCGAACCCGTATAATGTGAGCGCCGGAAAAACCGGCGTAAAGGAGGAAGCCCATGAACGCTTATGTAAGCCGTGTGTACCGCGAGCTGGAAACCCGCTGCGGACACGAAAAGGAATTTCTTCAGGCCGCGCGCGAGGTGCTGGAAGCGCTCTCGCCCGTTTTCGATAAGCATCCCGAATACGAGGAAAAGGCGCTGCTGGAACGCTTCGTCGAGCCGGATCGCGCCATTTTGTTCCGCGTGCCGTGGGTGGACGATCAGGGCAAGGTGCAGGTCAACCGCGGCTATCGCGTGCAATTCAACGACGCTATCGGCCCCTATAAGGGCGGGCTGCGGCTCCATCCCTCGGTTAACCTGTCGGTCGTCAAATTTCTGGGCTTTGAGCAGGTGCTCAAAAACAGCCTGACCGGCCTGCCCATCGGCGGCGGCAAGGGCGGCAGCGATTTTGACCCTAAGGGTAAGAGCGATAACGAGGTCATGCGCTTTTGCCAGAGCTTTATGACCGAGCTGTATAAATATATCGGCAAGGACGAGGACGTGCCCGCGGGCGATATCGGCGTGGGCGCGCGCGAAATCGGCTATCTGTTCGGCCAGTATAAGCGCCTCACCGGCCTATATGAGGGCGTGCTGACCGGCAAGGGGCTGTCCTACGGCGGCAGTCTGGCGCGCAAGGAGGCCACCGGCTTTGGCCTGTGCTACTTCACGCGCGCTATGCTGCGCAGGCACGGCTTGGACGTTGCAGGCAAGCGCGTCGTGGTTTCCGGCAGCGGAAACGTCGCCATTTACGCCGCGCAGAAAATCACCCAAATGGGCGCGAAGGTCGTGGCCATGAGCGACAGCAACGGCTATATCGTGGATGAAAACGGCGTTGATCTTTCCGTCGTCAAGCAGATTAAGGAAGTTGAGCGCGGCCGCATCCGTCAGTACGCCGAGCGCGTGCCCGGCAGCGTCTACACCGAGGGCTTCCGCGGAATCTGGACGACGCCGTGCGATATCGCGCTGCCCTGCGCCACGCAGAACGAGCTGGATCTGGACGGCGCAAAGGCGCTGATTCAAAACGGCGTAATCGCCGTGGCGGAGGGCGCAAACATGCCCACCACCTACGAAGCAACCCTCGCCCTGCAGCAGGCGGGCGTGCTCTTCGCGCCCGGCAAGGCGGCCAACGCGGGCGGCGTGGCCACCTCCGCGCTGGAAATGAGCCAGAACAGCCTGCGCATGTCGTGGACATTCGAGGAGGTTGATGAAAAGCTGCGCGGCATCATGGAAAACATCTTCGCCGCCGTGGACGCAGCGGCCGCCGAATACGGCGCGGAGGGCAATTATGTCGCCGGCGCGAACATCGCCGGCTTCCTCAAGGTCGCCGACGCAATGCTGGCGCAGGGCGCGGTCTGATTTTCAAGGGCGCGCCGCCCATAACGGGCATGAAAAGCGCCGCCTCCGGAATCGACGCGTATGAAAGCGGCGCGCATGCAGTCAGACTTGCGCCGTCGCCATGCGCGTATCGGTCAGGCGCGCACAGTAAGGCCGCTTCCGCCCCCAGCGGACGCTTTCAGCCATTGAACAGCCACAGCAGTTTTCCCTGCTGCGGCTGTTCTTGTATTTGCCTTTCCCCTGTGATAAGATGAGGGCGGGCAGATTGGCCGATCGGGGCTGCATCCCGGAAAGGAGAGACGCTATGAAGTTTGCATTGGCGTCATACGAATCCCGCGTAAGGGATATGGAATATAATATCGGTCAAATTGAAAAGGCGCTGAAAAGCTCTAAGCATGCCGACGTCGTCTGCTTTGGCGAGGCGTTTTTGCAGGGCTTCTGCGCGATTACCTCCTGCTATGAAGAAGACATGCGCATAGCGGTTGAGCAAGACGGAGCTATCATGGCCCAAATAAAGCAGCTGACGCTGCAGTATGGAAAGGCGTTGACGCTGGGGTATATCGAAAAGAGCGGCCGCGACTTCTATTCTTCCTATGCCGTAATTGATCATGGCGACATTATCCACAATTATCGGAGGATAACCAAAAACTGGAAGGAGTATGAAAAAACAGACGAGCATTACAGGGAAGGAACCAATTCAAACCCTTTCATGTTCAGAGGTATAGAATTGAATATTGCGTTATGCGGCAATATGTGGATATGTCCCGAGAAATTCCGAACAAACGGAATTTTGCTATGGCCGGTATATGTCAATTTTGATCTTGACGATTCCGAGGCGCACGAGTATGCGAAGCAATCGACAATCGCTTCCGATAACGCCCTGCTTGTCAATTCTTTATCCACAAATCCTCTCAGCAGAGGCGGCGCATTTCATTTTGCGCACGGAACGGTTAAAAAGCAAACCATTCTGGGGAGTGAGGATATATTGCTGGTTGATATAGCGTGAGGCGGCTTCCGATTTGAGAAACGACGCCGGAATAAACCCCAAAAACACAAAATAAAGGAGGCAATATGAGATTACTATTTGAAATGGACAAGCACGATTACGACAATTGCACGCACAGTTTTGTTCGGAATTCGGCAAGAAGCATCATCATCAGAAATAAGAAGATTGCCATGATCCACAGCCTAAAATATGACTATTACAAATTTCCCGGCGGCGGAATTGAGGGCAAGGAATCTCCCGTCGCCGCAATGATTCGCGAAACGCGTGAAGAAGCCGGTTTGACGGTCAAGCCCGAAACCGTAAAGGAATACGGCTATGTGCACCGTATACAAAAAAGCGACAAGGACGCATCCGAATGCTTTGTGCAGGAGAACTATTATTACCTTTGCGAAGCTGAAAACGAAGCCGTTTCGCAGCGCTTAGACCATTACGAGGCCGCCGAGGGATATACCTTAGAATTTGTCGAACCGCTCATTGCCGTTCAAAAGAATCGGAGGAACGCGTCGAATACTCCTTATAATCCCATGATGCTTGAACGGGAAGCGCGCGTTATCGAAACGCTGATCAACGAGGGGTTACTATAATTGCAAAATCAATGCTGAAAAGAAGGCGTAACAAATCCCCCGCCTATCGGCCGGCCAGCCGGAACGCGTCTTCACGCGGA
>OIZL01001522.1_pt1 | contig 12252 bp, 10 predicted proteins | sample 1588541 | NCBI WGS metagenome assembly OIZL01 (sample SAMN03283285) | human gut metagenome | biome: human-associated habitat; material: feces | host: Homo sapiens | place: Peru | collected 2012 | reverse complement strand
CTATAATAGCTGACGCAATAGCTAGATATAAAAGATTAAAAGGATATGATGTATTCTTTCAAACAGGTACTGATGAACATGGTCAAAAAATTGAAAAGAAAGCAGAAGATGCTGGTGTTAGTCCTATTGAATACGTAAATCCTATTATTGATAATGCTAAGGATTTATGGAAAAGTTTAAATATTTCATATGATTATTTTATTAGAACAACTGATAGTGATCATGAAAGAAGAGTACAAGAAATATTTAAAAAAATGTATGATAAAGGAGATATTTATAAAGGAGAATATAAAGGACTTTATTGTACACCTTGTGAATCATTCTGGACAGAAAGTCAACTAGATGAAAATGGTATGTGTCCTGACTGCCATAGAGAAGTTCATGAAGTAAGTGAAGAAGCATATTTCTTTAAATTATCTAAATATCAAGATGATTTAGTTAAGTTTTATGAAGAGAATCCTAACTTTATACTACCACTTAGTAGAAAGAATGAAATGTTAAATAACTTTATTAAGCCAGGTTTATCTGATTTATGCGTATCAAGAACATCATTTACTTGGGGAATACCTGTTACTTTTGATGATAAACATGTTATTTATGTATGGATAGATGCTCTTTCTAACTATATTACTTCACTTGGTTATCCAGAAGATATGGAGAAATTTAATAAGTATTGGCCTGCTGATTTACATTTAGTTGGTAAAGAAATAGTAAGATTTCATACTATTATTTGGCCATGTATGTGTATGAGTCTAGGAATAGATTTACCTAAACAAGTATTTGGTCATGGATGGTTAATTATTAATGGTGGTAAAATATCTAAATCATTTGGTAACTATAAAGATCCAAGAGAATATATTAATACATATGGAGTAGATGCTGTTAGATATTTTGTTTTAAGAGAAGTACCTTTTGGTAATGATGGTAACTTTTCAGAGGAAGCATTAATATCAAGAACAAATAGTGATCTTGTAAATACATATGGTAATCTTGTTAATAGAACTATTGCAATGAGTAAAAAATACTTTGATTCTAATGTTACTAATCCTAATGTATATGAAAGCGTTGATGATTCAGTTGTTGAATATGCTAAGGAACTACCTAATATAGTATATGAAAAAATGGATTCATTAAAAGTAAATGAGGCACTTGAAAGTATATTTGAATTATTAAAAAGATGTAATAAATATATAGATGATACTACTCCTTGGATACTTGCTAAAGATGAAAGTAAGAGTGATAGACTTAAGACAGTTTTATATAACTTACTAGAAGGAATACGTATATCTACAATACTACTTAGACCATTTATACCTGATACATGTGATAAAGTATTTAATATGTTAAATACAAAGAATATTGATTTTGATACATTAGACTTTGGTAATTTAGAAACAAATATTAAATTAAATGAATCAAGTATATTATTTAATAGAATAGAAGAAAAATAGTTATGTACAATGCATAACTTTTAAAAAGTATAAGAATGTAAAATAATCGAAGTATTATTTGATATATGTAAAATGTGTGCTATACTATTGATAATAGGAGTGGTGTTATGAAAACATTTGATGAATTAAAATCAGAAAAACTTAAAAATTATACGTATCATATTGATTGTATGAATAATGAACTTGCTCAAGGTGGACTAAAAGATCATGAAGTTGAATCTAATAATACTGTTATTAGAAATTTTCAATCTTATGCTGATAATATTGATGAGGTTGTAACAATTGATATAGGCGCATATGTAAATGGTTTAATTGGTGACATTCAAAGAGAATATAAAGCACATATATCTTATTATTGGGATGGTTTTGAAAGATTTGTTGACGAATATTTGTCAAAGAATTATTATTGTAATTTATTAGGAATTGATGCTACTGATTTATTAGGGTTCAAAGGTCGCGATCCAATGAGTGATGAAACTTGTGATTTTTTTAGACAATTTGTTAATAGTAAATGCGGAACAAATATTCCAATGTCTGGTACTTTGGAGCAAGCAAAAAAAGAGTATGAAGAAGCACTTATGAATGGTGATGAAATAGCCAAAGACGAAGCTTATGTTCGTCTTGCGGAAGTTCAAAGAGATTCTGGTAAATTAAAAAATGGAGCTGATTATTATTTATTAGCAACAAACCAACAATATCAAGAAGCAAAAGCAAGATGCTCTAGAATGAGTCTTTAAAAAAGTTATGTACAATGCATAACTTTTTTTATATAATGATATTATGGAAGAATTAAAACTAAATACAAATACTAACTTTATCAAATTAATAGCTATTATAACAATGACTATAGATCATATTGGATATGTGTTTTTTCCTGATATATTGATTTTTAGAATAATAGGTAGAATAGCATTTCCATTATTTGTTTATTCAATGATGATAGGATATTTTAGAACAAAAGATTTATCAAAATATATAGTTAGATTATTGATAATTGGAATCATATCACAATTTCCATATAGTTTATTATTTAATGTGTATAGACCTAATGTTATGTTTACTTTAATATTTACATTATTATATTATTATACTCTTGAAAAGAAGAAGTGGTGGATTATGCCTGTTTTGGTACTAATTCCATTTGCATTAAATTTTGAATACTCTTTGATATATCTATTCTTAGTACCAATATTCTATTACTTTAGAAATAATGGATTATTATTATCTATATCATTTGTATTATTTTATTTAAATTATTTAATTTATCCAGTTGATTCATTTAGTATTGCAACATTTTTTACTATATTATGTTTACCATTTATACTTATTAATACTGATATAACTATTAAAATAAATAAGTATTTTTTCTATTTGTATTATCCAATTCATATAATTATATTGCTTATAATAAAGTACTTATTGTAAGCTTTTTATTTGTTTATATATTATGTAATGTATACTACTTACAATACATAGTAGTATTGATATAGTGTAAGTAAGGTGAGGAAGTGGATACTCAATTTAAAAAAGGAGTACTTGAATTATTAGTATTACTTTTTACAACTAAGTGTGATAGATATGGTTATGAATTTGTAGAAGAAGTTAGTAAGGTTGTTAATATTAATGAAGTAACTATATATCCTAATTATGATTTTTATAAAATAATATTAAATGATGTTAAGAATAAGAAGTTCTATAATTATGATGATTTTAGAAGTATAAAGTTAGAAGTTATTGCGAATGAAAAAACATTAAATAAATTGAATATTGAGGGATAAGTTAAATTATTCCTTTTTGTATGCTATAATATTTGATATGAAGAAGTTTAAGAAATATATTATTATAATTTGTTTATTTGTTATTGTTATGGTAGGAATACTTATATTCTTTATATTTAGATATGATAGGGTTCACTTATTAAATAAGAGTAAAGGACTACTTAATTATGTATATAAAATTGATGATGGATTATATAAATATAAATATGGTGTTCTTGATAATAAGGGTAATATCATTGAAACAAATTATTTTATAGATGGTACTGGTGAAGTAGAGAAAGATAAATATGGTAATGTTAGATTATATATTGAAAGTAAAGAATATTGTATATACAAAACATATTTAGGAAAAATAAATGTCATTAAAGATAAGTGTAATGACTTTAAAGATTTAGAAGTAAGACTTAGTAAAAATAATACAATAATATCATTTAATTTTAATAATAAAGTTAGCTCATATATGATTTCAAATAATGATGACTTTAATGGTAAATGGAATGATATATCAAATAACAATCTAATACTTAAATATTATAATAAAACAAAAGATAATGGTAAAAAATATATATGGTTTCGTGATGATGAAGGTAATATTAGTAATGTTATTAGTTTTGATATAGAATGTTTAAATACAAGTAAAAGTAATTATGATAAAGATATATTTTATTGTAATGGTTCAACTGTATATATTAATTCTAGTGAATGGATAGTATTATCAAATAATGAAAAAGAAATTACATTGATGAAATATTTACCTTTAAGTGAAAAATTATCTCATTGTAGTAGTAATGACAGTACTTTTTGTAGTGAAGGTAATAAGTATAAATGGAGTAATTCTTATATAAACTATTATCTTAATAATGACTATATTAATTCATTTAAAGACTATGATTTAGTAAGTTATGATATATGTGATGATATTGATAATAAGAGTTGTGATGGTGAATATTGTGGTGGGTATACTCGTGAAGAAATAGAAAGTAATAAATGGAGTTGTAGTATATATACTAAGAGTAAAATAAGAATTATAAACTATTATGAATTTAGTGTTCTTGCGAATAAATATAGTGATATGTCATTATTTAAGGGTAGTTATTGGATGAGTGATATTAGTAATGATAAAGGCTATTCAGTTTCAAATGCAGATGTATATATTTATGAAGACTATAATAATAAATTAGATATTAGACCAATTATTACAATAAAGAAATAATGCTATACAATGTATGGCATTTTAATTTTGTTAAAAATACGATTGAATAATGATATTTAATATGATAAAATTATACTGATAATAGGAGACGTTATTATGGAAGAAGAAACTAAAAAAATTAATAATAATGATGTTAATAATATAGATAATAATAGTGATAATGAAGAAGAAAAGACTCATAAAAAAAGAATATTAATACTTTTATTGTTACTTTTATTACTTTTGATTATTGTGTTTACTATTGGTGCAAATCTTAAGAAAAGAGAAGGAATGGTATTTAATGTTGATATTAATGATGATGGTATTCCTGAAGTTAATTTGAATTTTGATACTAAGAAATGTCAAGTTAATTGTACTAATGATAATAGAAAACCTAAATTAAATATTGATTATGGTGGTAGTAAAAAGCCTACATTTAATGTTGATAGTACTGGAGATGGGAAGCCTGATAAAAACTTAATGAATCAAGATACTAATGGGGATGGCAAGTGTGACCTTAACTGTGATACTGATGATGATGGATGGCCTGATACTAATATTGATTTAGATGGTGATGGTGAACCAGATATTAATTTAGATATTGATGGGGATGGAAAATGTGATTTAAATTGTGATATAGATAAAGATGGAAAACCAGATACTAATATAGATACGAATGATGATGGAAAATGTGATATAAATTGTGATATTGATGGAGATGGAAGACCTGATATAAATATTGATTACAATGATGATAGGAAACCACATTTTAATAGAGATACTGATGGTGATAACAATCCTGATAAGAATTTAATGAATCAAGATACTGATGGAGATGGCAAGTGTGATCTTAACTGTGATACTGATAAAGATGGATGGCCAGAAAAAAATATTGATTTAGATGGAGATGGCAAATGCGATTTAAATTGTGACCTTGATAAGGATGGCAAGTGTGATATAAATTGTGATACTAATGGAGATGGAAAGCCTGATATAAACATTGACACAAATAAAGATGATAAATGCGATATAAATTGTGATACTAATGGAGATGGAAAACCTGATATAAATATTGATTATAATGATGATAGGAAACCACATTTTAATGAAGATACAAATGGTGATAACAAACCTGATAGAAATCCAATGAATCAAGATACTGATAACGATGGAAAATGTAATTTGAACTGTGATACTAATAACGATGGATGGCCTGAATCAAATATTGATTTAGATGGAGATGGCAAATGTGATCTTAATTGTGATTTAAATAAAGATGGTAAATGTGATTTAAATTGTGATACCAACGACGATGGAAAGTGTGATTTAAATTGTGATACTGATGGAGATGGCAAATGTGATTTAAATTGTGATACTGATGGAGACGGTAAGTGTGATTTAAATTGTGATACTAATGGAGATGGAAAGTGTGATTTAAATTGTGATACTGATGGAGATGGTGTTTGTAATTTAAATTGTGATACTAATGGAGATGGCAAGTGCGATTTAAATTGCGATACTGATGGAGATGGTAAATGTAATTTAAATTGTGATACTAACAGTGATGGTAAGTGTGATTTAAATTGTGATACCAATGGAGATGGCAAATGTGATTTAAATTGTGATACTAATGGCGATGGCAAATGTGATTTAAATTGTGATATAAATGGAGATGGTAAATGCGATATTAATTGTGACACTAATGGAGATGGAAAATGTGATCGAAATTGTGACACTAATGGTGATGGTGTATGTGATTTGAATTGTGATGGTGATAGCAAATGTAAATTAAATTGTGACACTAACGGAGATGGCAAATGTGACTTGAATTGTGATACTAATGGAGATGGCAAGTGCGATTTGAATTGTGATACTAATGGTGATGATAAATGCGACTTGAACTGCGATACTAACGGAGATGGCAAGTGTGATTTGAACTGTGATACAAACGGTGATGGTAGATGTGACTTAAATTGCGATACTAATGGAGATGGTAAATGCGAAACAAATTGCGATACTAATGGAGATGGTAAGTGTGATTTAAATTGCGATACTGATGGAGATGGCAAGTGTGACTTGAATTGTGATACTAATGGAGATGGCAAATGTGATCGAAATTGTGACACTAACGGAGATGGCAAGTGTGATTTGAACTGTGATACTAACGGCGATGATAAATGTGACTTGAATTGTGATACTAATGGAGATGGAAAATGTGATCGAAATTGTGACACTAATGGAGATGGTAAGTGTGATTTAAATTGTGATACCAATGGAGATGGCAAATGTGACTTGAATTGTGATACTAATGGAGATGGTAAATGCGATTTGAACTGCGATACTAACGGAGATGGCAAATGTGACTTGAATTGTGATAACAATGGAGACGGCAAGTGTGATTTGAACTGCGATACCAACGGTGATGGAAAATGTGACTTGAACTGCGATACTAACGGAGATGGAAAATGTGACTTGAATTGTGATAACAATGGAGACGGTAAGTGCGATTTGAACTGTGATACTAATGACGATGGAAAATGTGATACTGAATGTGATACTGATGGAGATGGAAAATGTGATTTAAATTGTTCATCGATTGATGAGCCGGGAGAATATATAATAACATTTTTAGATAAAGAAAATATGAATTATAGTTCAGTTAGACCTGGTTGGACAGCAAGTAAAACTTTTACTATTAAAAATGAATCTAAAGCAACTTTAAAATATGATATATATTGGGATGAAATAGTTAATGAATTTACAAAAACAAATAATTTATATTTTGGACTTGTAAGAAATGGAGAAACAGTTATTGATATTTCATCTAATAGAACCCCTTATCCAAACAATGGAAATAAGGTACTTATGTTAAATAATATTGTTTTAAAACCAGGAGAAACACATACATACAAATTGACATTGTTGTTTAAGGATACAGGTCTTAATCAAGATGTAGATAGAGGTAAAGTATTTAGTAGTAGATTACAAATAGTAAATAAAGGAATATAAGGGTGATTAAAATGTCAGATAATAATTTAAATAAAGATGAAATAGAAATTATTGAAAAAGAAAAATTATATTATGAAGAACACAGAAATAATAAGAAAAAAGGATTTCTAACTGTGTTGATAGTTGTATTGTTTTTAGGAGTTACACTTGTTACAAGTTTCATTGTTGTTAATTACTTTGTTTTAAAAAATAATTTATTAAATATTGATACTGATGGTGATGGATGGCCTGATTTGAATGTAGATACTGATGGAGATGGTTTTTGTAATGTAAATTGTGATACTAATAAAGATAATAAACCTGATTATAACATTGGTTATAAAAAAACAACAATTCCATATTTTAACATTGATACTGATGGTGATAAAATTGCCGATAAAAATTTAATAAATCAAGATTTAAATAATGATGGTAAGTGTGAACTAAACTGTGATTTAGATAAAGATGGATATCCTGAAATTAATTTAGACTTGGATGGAGATGGAAAAGCAGATTTAAATATAGATTTAGATGGAGATGGCAAATGTGATTTAAATTGTGATGTTATAGGTATAACAACACCTAATTTAAATGTAGATACTGATAACGATAATAAAGCAAATGTTAATATTGATACGAATAACGATGGAAAAGCAGATTTAAATATTGCTTATGGTAAGACATATGAAAAAGCAGTATTTAATATAGATAGTGATAATGATGGAAAAGCCGATATTAATTTAATAAATCAAGATTTAAATAATGATGGCAAATGTGATTTAAATTGTGATTTAAATAATGATAATGTACCTGATATAAATATTGATTTAAACGGGGACGGAAAAGCAGATTTAAATATTGATACTGATGGTGATGGATTTGGTAATATTAATTATGACATGAATTTAGATGGAAAAGCAGATCTAAATATTGATACTAATGGAGATAATATTGCTGAAACGAATATCGATACAAATAATGACGGAAAAGCCGATATTAATTTAGATATTAATAATGATGGTATAGCCGATGTTAATGTCGATAAAGATGGAGATTTGGTAGCAGATTTTAATCTTTTAAATCAGGACTTAGATAATGATGGCAAATGTGATTTAAATTGTGATGTTAACAAAGATAATTGGCCAGATTATAATATTGATTTAAATGGTGATGGAATTCCTAATATAAATATATCATTATCAAATGAAACTAGTGGTGATGCTAATAGATCTTCTAATGGAGATGGTAAAATAGACACAAATATTATAGATGAATATGTATTATATGGTAAATCAGTGGTTAAAGATGTTGTTATAACTAGTGGTGAAAATAAACATTATTCATTAACTTTAGTAGATAGTGGAAATAAAATTGATGTTAATAAGATGATTCCAGGATGGAAGGATAGTAAGACATTTACTATAAAAAATACAAGTGATAGTGTAAGAACTTATGAAATAGGGTTTAAAGATATTATAAATGAATTTACTTGGGAAAATAGACCTTATTTTGGTGTTACAATGAACAATAAAGATATAATTGATTTAAATTTGGGTAGAATTGGATATGCAATTAATAATGGAGAAACATTTATTAAAAATATGACTATTAATCCTGGTGAAACACATACTTATATATTTACTTATGAATTTAAACAACCTACAGTTAATGTGAATATGGATAATAATAAATTATTGTATGCTATATTAGATGTTGAGGTTAAGAATTAGGAAGTATCAATCTTCCTTTTTTTATTTATCATGTAAATAACTTTACAATTAAATTGAAGAAAATTATTTAAATTATGATAATGTGAAATTTTTGCGAAAAAAATTGTAAAAATCACTTGATTTATACTAAAAAAATTGGTATTATTTTTATTGTAAAGGAGGTAAAGAACTATGGGAGAAAATAAAGGACAAACTATTTTCTTATCAGTAATTGGTATTGCAACTTTATTAGTAGCTATTATTGGTGCTACATTCGCATACTTCACAACAAGTATGGGTGGTACTCAAGGTACAGTTAAAGCAACTACTGCTAAGTTAGGTTCATCTTCATTCACTGCTGAAAGTGTTGATGCAACTGCTGTACTTCCAGGATGGACAAGTGAAGCAAAAAATGTTACTGTTACTTTAGGTGAATCAGACGTTGATGTTGATTATACTTGTGTATTAACAATGACTGCTAATCCATTAACTGATTTAAGATTAGCTGTAGCTGGTGATAATGCTGTAGCTGCTGCTACAAAAACTTTAGCTACTGGTGAAACAGAAACTAAGATTGCTGAAGGTAAATTAAAATCTGGTGAATCTAAAACTATGACTTATACATTGACTTTCGCTGAAACTGGTACAGCTCAAGATAGTCAACAAGGTGCAACTATTGCTGGTGTTGTAAAATGTTCTACTGCTGCTGGTACAGTATATTATAATGCTGCAAATCCAGGTGGTACAACTGAAAAACCAGATGCACAATAGTTTGAATTAACATAGTTAATTTACGATTATTAACAAAATAACTTCAATTGTTTAAATTGAAGTTTTTTTTAAGTAATATTTTATAATAAATAAAAATGGCCTTGATTTATCGGTTGAAATTTGATACAATTTTTATTGTAGAGGAGGATTGATGAGGATGACAGAAAATAAGGGGCAAACTATTTTCTTATCAGTAATTGGTATTGCAACATTATTAGTGGCTATTATTGGTGCTACATTCGCATACTTTACAACAAGTATGGGTGGTACTCAAGGAACTGTTAGTGCTACAACAGCTAAAATTGGTTCTGCTAGTTTTACTGCACAAAGCGTTAGCGGTACAGCTGTGTTACCTGGATGGACAAGTGGAGCAAAAAATGTTACTGTTACTTTAGGACCATCTGACTATGATGTTAAGTATACTTGTACATTAAAGATGACTGCTAATCCATTAACTGATTTAACTTTAACAGTTGCTGGAACTAATTCTCAAACTAGTGTTAATGGTAAACTTGAAACTGGTGCAAAAGATTTTGTAATTGCAAGTGGAACATTAGCTAAAAGTGCTACTGAACAAACTGCAAGTATGACTTATACTTTAAGTTTCCCAGAAACTGGTGCTGATCAAAATGGTCAACAAGGTGCAACTATTGCTGGAACTGTAAGTTGTTCACTAGATCAAGAAACAGTATATTATAATGCTGAAAATCCAGGTGGTACAACTACTGCACCTAAAGCAGGAGAATAGTTATAGTTTATCTTATATTAATAAGAAATAATAAACATCAATTTATGATATTATATGAATTGGTGTTTTATTTTTTAAATTTTAAAATTTAAGTTGTTTTTTTTTCTAATAAATGGTATTATTTTAATAGAAGATAAGGGATAAGATATGAATAAAGAAAAAGAGAAAAATGTTAAAACTTATATTTATGCTGTAATTGCTGTGTTAGCTTTTATTTTAGTTGCAATCGGAACAACTATTGCTGCATATTATCTTGTTAATGGTAATGATGATAATACTTCTATTAAAGTTAAAACAGCATATGTAAATGCAATGTATGAAGCTCATAATTCTATTGATGATGATTCTGTTTTGCCAGGATGGAGCGATGAACTTAAATTTTCTATAACAAATGTTTCTACTGAAGAAGATGCAATAGGTGATTATAGTTTGTTTTGGGAAATAGAAAAAAATGAAATTTCTGATGATAATTTTGTGTATACTTTGACTGGAAAAAGTTATAAAGGTAAAAATGAAATAGAAGAAAGTGATAGCAATAAACTTGTAAATATTTCTTCTCCTAGAAAAGTACCAAGTGCTAGTGTTTCAATCGGAAATGGAGTTATAAATACCGGAGTTAGTCATGAATATAGTTTAAAAATTACTTTAAAAGAAAGTGGAACTAATCAAGATGAGTTACAAGGTAAAACATTTAAAGCTAAGTTAGTTGCTAAAGGTGAGCCTAATGTTTAGTAAAGAGGGTGTTTTAGATGAAGAGTGATAAAAAAAATATTTTTTCAATTATAATTGGTATAGCAACTGTAGTAATTTCTTTAGTTGGAATTACATTTGCATATTTTACTACTAAAATGACTGGTACAAATGGGTTAGTTAATATAACAAGTGGTACTGTTGGTAAAATTACTTTTGATGGAGGAGCTGATTTTACTACTGCGGATGAAATTGATACATTACCTTGGGAAGAAAGTAAAACATTTACTATTACCGTTGGACCTTCTAGTGTTAAGCAAACAGTTTATGTTTGGATGGATTATGTTAATACTATACCAGAGTTAACAGCTAATGTTAAGGATAGTGTTAATGGGGCTGCTGGTGATCTTGTTTTGGGAACTACTGGTGCATCTAAAGATGCTCCTGGTAATACAAAAACAATTAAATTAGTACAAAAAACTTTTGAACCAAGTACTACTACACAAACTATAACTTATACATTGACTATGGGGATTCCTGAAACTGGTGAAAATCAAAAAGAAAATCTAAATCAAATATTTGATGCAACTTTATATGCAAATCTTGGTAAGGAAAATAGAACTTACTATTATAATAATGCAAATCCTAATGGAGTATTAAATCCTCCGAGTGCTGAGTAATCTTTAACGATTACTTTTTTTTAATAAACAAATTTTATGTAAATTGTTCAGTATAGTTATTTTATGGACTGATTGAATAATAGTAAATTATTTGGTATAATGTATTCGTAGGTGTTTTAAAAGAATGAAAAAGATTAATAAAAAGGAAAAATTTAATATTAAAGAATATTTTAATAGAATGATTAAATTGTTTAGAAAATATTTTAGTACTAATATTTTGTTTTTAACTTATGTTATTACTTCTA
>OIZL01001520.1_pt1 | contig 12277 bp, 10 predicted proteins | sample 1588541 | NCBI WGS metagenome assembly OIZL01 (sample SAMN03283285) | human gut metagenome | biome: human-associated habitat; material: feces | host: Homo sapiens | place: Peru | collected 2012 | reverse complement strand
GGCTCTGGCCTTCGCCAGCCACACCGCCGCCATCACGGCGGCCGCAGCGGCCGCGCCGAAGAATACCAGCCGCCAGCCGCCCACCGCAATGAGCGCAGGCGCAGCCAAATACACAATAATCGTGGCGATCGAGCCGCCCCAGCTGACCCAAACCACCGCGCGCTTATAATCCTGCTCATGCAGATGCAGCGTCATCACCTTGACCAGCGGCGGCCACATCATCGCCTGTGCCAGGCCGTTCACGCTCCACACCGCGGTCATCCACCCCGCCGTGGGGCAAAGCGGAATCAACGCGTTCATTGCGGCGCACACCAGCATGCCGCCGAAGATCAGCAAATGCGGCGGCAGCCTGTCGCCCAGATAACCGCTGATTAATTGCCCCACGCCGTAGGTAATAAACAGACCCGTCAGCGCGGCGGAGGCGGCCACGGGCGTAAAGCCCTCGCTTTTGATGATTTCCACCATCACAACGGCATAATCATACCGCGACATATAACTGCAGAAATACACCGCGGCGCACAGCAGCGACAGCCGCAGCGCCTTGCTTTTCTCTTCTCTTGTCACAGCGCTTTTCCCTCCCAGTCCGCATCAGCGGGAATTTCCATCACCCTGGCGATCGTGGGCGCAATATCCTTCAGGTTCATCGCCTCAAAGGCTTCGCCCGCCGGGAAGGGCGCGCCGCAGGCAATAAAGGGAATGGTCATATCCTCGGGAATATCCTGCCCGTGGTCGCGTCCATGCCCGCCATGGTCAGCCGTAACCATGAGCGCCTCGTCCTCCGGCAGCGCCCGGTACACGCGCTCGATGCAGGCGAAGGCATGATAGACGGATTGAAGGTATTCCGCGCTCATCCAGCCGTACTTGTGCCCCATCTCATCCACCTCGGGCAGGTAAAGGAAGGTAAAATCCGGGGCGTTTCGGCGCAGGTTCTCAATCGCCCTGTCCGTCAATTCCTCACAGCAGGCATACCAGCCGTGCACGCGCCCCGACACAAAGCAGGCGTCCGCCAGCGACGAGGGCCTGTACAAATCCTTGAGCTGACCCCAGCCATAGAAAAAGGCGCTGGTTTTGTCATACTTGCTCAGCTGCTCGAACAGCCCCGTCACCGAACGCACCGGCGGCGTATACAGGTTGGTCGTCACGCCGTGCCGGTCAGGATCGACCGAATGAATCAGCGACATGTGGCAGGGCAGCGTCACGGGCGGAATCACCGTACGCCCCCGGAGCGTCGAGCAGCCCAGCCGCATCAGCTTTTCCACAAACGGATGCCCGCACGCGATCATCGCGTCGGGCCGCATGCCGTCCACCAGCGTCAGAAATACCTTATGCATCGTCCTTTCCCCTCACAATCCGAATATTGCTTTTGCGGTATAATTCGCATATTTCCGGCGGCAGCGCGCCATCGGTAATGAGCACGTCGTCGGGCGAAAGCGGCGCGATCTGCAGTCTGGCCGCCTTTTCAAATTTGCTGCTGTCCGCCAGATAGTACGCGCGGTCGGCCATGCGCAGATACGCCCTTTGAACCGGCAAGAGCTGATACGCATAATCCGTCGCCCCGGCGGAAAGCGAAACGCAGGAGGGACACAGAAACGCCTTGTCGGCGTGCAGCCGGTCGGCCGTCTCCAGCGCGAAATCGCCCCAGCAGGCGTTTTCCTCCGGCAGGAAATAGCCGCCCAGCAGAATCAGCTCGATCCCCCGCGCGCCCTTGAGCGCCTGCGCCACATCGAAGGAATGGGTTACAACCGTCAGGCGTTCAAAGCACCTCGGCAGGCAGCGCGCCAGCTCCGCCGCCGTCGTGCCTGAATCAACGGCGACGGTGTCGCCCTCCTGAATCTGCTCCGCGGCGCAGGCTGCCAGCGCCCGCTTCTGCGGCAGGCGCTCGTTCAGGCGCTGCGCATAATCCTTGCCGTGCGCCATGCGCGAAAGCGATATCGCCCCGCCGTGCGTCCGGTGAAGCAGGCCGCCCTTCTCCAGCGCCAACAGATCGCGCCGAATCGTCTCCGACGACACCCCGAACAACGCCGCCAGATCGGCAATCTGCACGGCGTTGTTGATCGAAAGCAAATCGCAAATTTGCATCTGCCGCTCCCGCGCCACCATGCCGCTTCTCCTCCTTCGTTCTGCATGCCGTGTATTATAGCACCCAGAATCCAACAAAACAACATATATTATCACATTTTTCAACAAGCAAAGCCCCAAATGAAAAAAAGCGCACGGCGCAGCGCGTCTCGCCGCACCATACGCCATGCGCTATTCCTTTACGTGCGCGCCACAGCCCGGCGCTTTACTGCTTTTTCCCGTCCTGCCCGCCGCGGCGCGCCGAAGCGATGGATTGCAGGTAATCCGCCAGCGCAAGGGATTCGCGCAGGTAGATTCCCCTGCGCTCCTCGTCGGTTTCGGCGTAATCCGGATACCGGGCGAAAATATCCGCCGCCCGCTCGATTTCCACCCATTCGGGCGTCGCGCCGACTGTCTTTTCCGCCTCGGTCGGCCTGCGCTCGGTCGCCCCGACGACTCGACATACAAAGTAACGGCTGATATACCGCCAATCCTGATAATACTCGTTGAGCACCAGAAAGCAGCGCTCGGGCCGAACAAGCAGCCCCGTTTCCTCCGCCGCCTCGCGAACGCAGCATGCCTCCGGCGCTTCGCCCGGCTCCATGCCGCCGCCCGGAAGCATCCATCGCCCGATGTTTACCTCGTGTGAAAGCAGAATCCTGCCCTCCGCGACAATAACCGCACGGCTGGCCTCCCGGCAATGCAGCGCGCGGCCGCCGTAATTTTCGCCGTAAATATTCCGCACTTTATATTCCGGGTACGCTTCGGTCTCCGTCCGGCCCTGCGGCCGATAGCACGCGAAAAACCGGCGCACATGCCGCTCGATCAGCTTCAGGATTTCCTCCTCCCGCTCCGGCTCCCGGTCGCACAGATTAATCCACGCGGAGATCGGCAGGCACAGCTGCGCCGCCATCATCTCGGGCTCGGCGTCCGCCAGCGCTCCCCGGCGAATCAGGTCGCGTATCCGGTTTGTAAAATACCGCATCACATCGGCGTAATTATACTTGGTCTGCAGCCCGGCCATCTGTGCGTTGCGGAACTGCTCGATCGTCAGCAGCTTTCTGCCCCGGCTGATTTCCGAATCCCGCAAAATAAAGCGAACGTGCTCCAAAACCAGCCGCACCGCCGTATCGGTCGGGTCAGCCGTTCCTTCCCCGCCGGAGGGCGCGTCGGCCTCCGCCCGCGCGAAAACGGAATGCCTGTCATAATGCTCCAGCACATGCCGCAGCAGCGAATCCAGTATTTCCTGCTTGCTGGAAAAATGGCTGTAGAGCGACGCCTTTCGAATGCCGACGGCATCCGCAAGCTGTGAAATAGAGGTGGCCTCAAACCCCTGCGTCGAAAACAAATCCAGCGCCGCGTTGAGTATTTCCTGCTTCGTATTGCCCTTTTCCATCGCCCCGACGCCTCCTGTCGCATGAATCTCCTCTTCATTATAATGACCGATCGGTAGGTCGTCAAGAGCGCGATGAAAGGGGCGCGTTCGCCTGCGCGGGCCCTTCGCAGAAGGACAAAGGGGCGTCCGGAAACCGGTCGGGTCGATTCATCGGCTCCCGCAGCTTGAAGCGCGTCCCCGAATATGATAAATATCTGCGCGCCTTCCCGGAAAAACACGAGCAGCTCAGCCTGTTTGACGCAGGTATTTGACAACCGCCGCGCAGCCCTTTTGCCGGAAAAACAAAAACCGTCTCATGAGAGCCGGATGCTGGCTAATCCCACTGAGGCTGATACAATATGGGGAAACAGAAGCGGGGTTCGCGCTAATAACAGGGGGTAAACTGTACCATCGTTCCTTTAGTTTTTATTTTCCCGCCCCAGTAATTCAGGATGAACTAAATCCTTTGCCTCAGGCTCAAAGAGTTTATCAAACAATAGGCATTATAATCAACAACTTCCATAATCCCATCAACAAGCCCGGTAGGATGACTGCATCATCAATTCTCCGCGCCTATTACAATGGGCTCTCCCTTGCAGGAAACAAAGCCGGATTCTACCCGAACAGCAGAACCTCCAAGCTGATTAGCGTATACGCCCTCGGGGAGGTCGCAGCGGACAACGCCGCTTTCTCCCTGTGTACTGAAAAAGCCATAGAGCTTTCGTTCCTGCTTTCGGTAAGATGCGCGCAGAATTCCATGCCCTGCATCCGAAACCTCAAACCGACCTTCACGGATCAGCGGATGCTGCTTCATATGATACAAAGCTCGCAGCTCTTCAGAAATATCCCGTCCCGTGTTCCAATTCACCGGATCACGTTCAAATAGACTGGGACGAAAATCATTCGCCGTTTCTTGCCCGTTATACAACAGAACCATACCCTTTCGGAAATAAAGGAAGGCCGTCCAGTTCCTGCGTATTTTTTCATTCGGAATCAGAAATGCTGCCCGAGGCCGATCATGATTCTCCAAAAAACGAAGCTTTACATAGTTTTCCGGGTAGATATGCTCCTGATCATTGAGCCTTTGAGCGTATGCAAGCAGCGGAATTTCACCGCACAGGCAGCGAACCCATTCATGATAGACGTCGTACTCATAGCTTAGATCAAAGGCCTGAAAGATCTCTCCATCTGAAAGGCTGACCATCCCCCGTTCGCGGTTGTCCATCGTGAAAACGGGCTCAACCGTTTCACTGAGCCACAGGCATCCGGGTCGTACCGTTTCCACCTCTTTTCGCGCTCTCAGCCAGAATTCCAACGGTACCAGCGGCGCTACATCACAACGGAAACCATCCACCATTGTCGCCCAATATTTCAGCGTTTCGATCTGATATTTCCAAAGATCCTTCTGGCTGTAATCCAGGTCAATAATATCTGACCATTCGCCAATCCGATTCCCGAAAGAACCGTCCGCCTGATGAAAAAACCATTCCGGATGATGCTTTGCCAGCCAGGAATCCGGGGACGTATGATTATATACCACGTCAATGATGCATTTCATCCCACGTTGATGAATGCCGTTTATCAGGCAGCGAAAATCATCCAGCGTTCCAAATTCCGGATTCACTTTGCGATAGTCCTGAATGGCGTAAGGACTGCCAAGCGCGCCTTTCCTGTTTTTAAGACCAATGGGATGAATCGGCATCAGCCAAATTACATCCACTCCGAGAGAGCGAATCCGATCCAAATCCCGTTTGACACCGGCAAAAGTCCCTTCTTTGCTGTATTGACGGACAAAAATCGAGTACATTACCTGGTTTCGAAGCTTTACTGTTGTATTGATAGCCATTTTTCTCCTCCCTTTTTTATCCCTTGACAGCTGATGCGGCAATTCCGGCGATAAAACGCTTTTGGAAGATCAGGTAACAGATAATGACCGGAATAATGGCGATTGAGGTTGCCGCGAACAGGCCTGCGTAATCCGTAGAATAGCGGCCGCTGAACATGTTCAGCGCTACGCTGAGCATATTCTTCTGCTCTGTCCGGATCATCAGATAGGGCCACAGATAATCTTCCCAAGCCCAAAGAAACTGGAAAATAGCAATGCTGGAGATCGCGTTGTGCAGCATGGGAATCACGATTCGATGGAAGATATAGAATTCATTGGCTCCATCGATCCGTGCAGCCTCCAATAATTCGTCCGGTACGCCGACGCAGCTCTGCCGCATCAGGAAAATCCCGAAAGAAGTAAACAAACTGGGAACAACCAGGGCGCGGTATGTATCGATCCATCCCCATTGCTGCATAATCGAGTACCGTGGAATGATCGTTACCACGCCGGGTATCATCATGGTTGCCAGGATCGCGCTGAATAAAGCATCCCTGCCGCGAAACCGGTATTTGCAAAAGACAAAACCCGATATTGCGCTGGTATAGATTGTTATGACCGTAAGCAGTATAGCATAGAACAGGCTGTTTCCAAAATACCGCAGGAAGTTCATTTTCTCAATTGCGTTCTGATAGTTGACCAAGGAGGGCGCTTGAGGAAAGAAATGCTGCTTCAGCGCGCTGATTTCTGAATTGCTTTTAAAGGAGGAAGCAAACATCCATAGAAAGGGCAGAATTGTTGCGATGCTGAAAATCAAAAGGATCACATTCAGACAGACTGATGAGAGGCGATTTCTTTTCATTTTTCTGCTCCCCCTATATTTTGCTGTCCGCCAAGGCGGAAGGAAGCAAAGGTCAGCAGGGCGATAATCAGGAAGAGAACAAACGAAATAGCAGAGGCATACCCAAAGTTATATTTGACAAATGCCTGATTATAAATAATATAGGAAGCCAGATAGGTTTTGGTGCCAGGACCTCCCTGTGTCAGAACCATGACCGGAATATAGGTTTGGAAATAAGATATCAGGGATGTGATAACGATAAAAAGGATCGTCGGCTTTAACAACGGCAACGTCAGAAAATAAAATGTCTGCATCGCTGTAGCGCCATCAATTTCAGCTGCTTCATAGCAGTCTGCCGGCAGCGAATACAAGCCGCCCAGCAAAATGACCACGGCATATCCGTAATCCTTCCAGATCGTCAGGAGCAGAATGGACCCCAGGGCGTATTTAGCGTCGAAAAGCCAGTTGATTCGGGTTCCAAGCAGCTGATTCAGCAAGCCGAACTGAGGGTCATACATGAATTTCCACACAAACGCCACAGCGACCATGGGCGTTATTGTGGGCAAATAGTAAAGCGTCCTGTATAAGGATTTCCATTTCACCAGCTTAGAATACAGGGCGGATGCGAGAGCAAGTCCAAGAACGACGCGGGCCGCGACGGCAATCGCGGCAAAAAAAGCCGTATTTTTCATAGACTGCCAGAACAGCCGGCTATGAAAGACATTTTCCCAGTTTTTTAGCCCGGTGTACTTGTATTGTCCTTTTAAGGGGTTCCACAGGTGAAAGCTCCCTACAAACGCGCTGACGATCGGGATCAGATAAAACACTGTAAAAAAGAGTATCAGGGCAGAAACCACCAGATTGCGCAGCACCACTTCGCTTCGGCTCTGCAGGGGGTGCGCCCGTTTGGTAGAGATCATCGGCCAATCCTCCCGGTTTTGTCCGCCGACAACGGGTAGAACCATCGGTCGGTGAACCTTGATTCTTTTGGGGGAAAAGGGGATGCAGAAGTTTTTTCTCCCGCATCCCCTTTGGATATCTTGCTATCCGTTACTTTGCTTCGTCAGCATGCGCATAGGAGGACTCTACAGGGACGAATTCGCTGGAAGCCAGTTCTTCGTTGCAGGCATCTTCCGCATTCTGCAAAGCTGCTTCGACGTCTTCGCCGTTGTAGAAAATATTCTCAAGCGCAATTTTCATATTATTTTCCACTGCGCTGGGCATGGGACCGGGCCAGATGTACCGGTCAATGTGATTCGCCAGAACGGCAATGCTGGAAACGCTGAGAATGTCGCTGTCATTCGCCAGGCTCTTCTTTGCAGGGAAAATAGAATTGGCCAAGACAAATTCCTTTTGCAGTTGATCGTTAGCCAGGAAGAAGCGAACGATATCCTGTGCGACGGCCTGCTGGTCGGCCGGCGCATTTTTATTGATGCCAAAGGTGGATTCGCCATTATACCGGTGATAGGCGTAAGGGACGTCCTCGGTGGGAGTGGGAATTTCAAAGCTGCCAAACTCGGTTTCAGGCCACAGCGCCTGGAACAGCCCATGCATGAAGCCCCAGCCCAGATACATGGCAATCATGCCCTGGCCAAAGTTGTCGCCGGAATTGTTGCCGAAGTTATAGTCTCCGCTTCCGTCTACTTCGTAGATATCTTTCATCCGTTGTACAACAGCTTTGATGGCGTCGTTATTGAAGGTGACCCTGCCGTCCTCGGTGAACAGATTCTGACCATACTGATACTGCATACCAAGCACATCACCCTGAGCTCCGCCGTTGAAGCTGAAGCCGGCCTGAATCAAGTCGCCCTTTTCATCCCGGATGGTAAGCTTTTTCGCCACTTCACGGAACTGATCCCAGGTGGCAGGGATATCCGCCTCGGTCAAACCGGCGGCGCTCCACATGGCCTTGTTGTAATACATGGTAGCGGTCATCATGCCATAGTCGGTATAATAAACCTTCCCATCGATAACATGCGCGGAAACGCCTACGAAGTCTTCTTCCAGATCTTCCACGGGGATATCGTAGGGAGCCAGGTAGTTAATCAGGTTTTCGTGGTGGCTGTTGTGAACGTTGAAGATTGCGGGGCCGTTGCTTCCCTGCAACGCCAGGGGCAGCTTGGTCCAATAATCATCATAAGGATTCTCGACCAGCGTGATTTTGACATTGGGATGAATCGCGGTATATTGATTTACCACAGACTTGAACAGCTCTGAGGCGCCTGTCCAGTACCAGAATTCAATTTCAATGTCTTCGCCATTGTTTATGGCTTTGCTGGTGTCGTATTGAATTTTGCCGCCGAGAATGGCGCTGGCTTCAGCGGAAGCGCCGGCTACGGTAAATAGCATGACCAAAGCGAGTACTGTGCTGATCAGTCGGGACAGATTCCGTTTCATTGAGAATACCTACCTTTCTACCGTTCAGTTTTGATTTCCGCCGACTAGTATAGCGGTAAACTTAATTCTATTATATACAAATTGGGGAAGTTGTCAACTATATTTTTTTGAGATATATGAGTTTTCGATTGTATGAACATGATTTATAATGAACATGATTCGCCGCCACAACCGTTACGGCATATCACTGTAAGGTTTGTTAAACTTTGCTGGTTCGCATCAAATTCTGCATAATCCTCTTGCAAAAAGAAGGATTCCATGGTATTCTTGTTTATAAACCAAGGCAAAGGAGAGTGGGCCAATGGTCAGACTGAAGGATATTGCCGCTGAGGCGAATGTGAGCGTTATGACGGTATCCAATGTTGTCAACGGAAATTTGTCCAAGGTTTCAAAAGAAAAAGCCGACGAAATCCAGGCCATTTTGCGGAAACGAAACTATGTTCAGAACGCCAGCGCCAGAAGCCTGGCCAAGGCCAATTCAAATATCGTGGCCATTATGCTGCGGAATATTGAAAACGAGAATTCTCTGAGCAGCCCGCACAATGCAACTCTTGTTGGAATCATTATTCAACAGGTGCAGGCGCTTGGATACTACGCAATGGTCAGCCTTGTCCAGAATAAAGAAGATATTACCCGCAACCTTCGCACCTGGAATGTCCGAGGCGCAATCTTCTTGGGAATGTTTGATGATGAAATCGAGCAAATTAGCACGCAGATAAAGACCCCGGCAGTTTTTATCGACAGCTACAGTCATGTTCGCCAGATATGCAGTGTCGGAATTGACGACTATAAAGGCGGAGCGATGGCCGCCAACTGTCTTCTGCAGCATGGGCATAAGCAGATTGCATTTGTCAGTCCGCCGGATATGGACAACGGCGTTATCCATCATCGGTTGTCCGGCTTCACGGATACTCTGCTCAAAAATGGTATCTCTGCGGACAAACTTCACCGTTTTGTCCTTTTGTCAGATAATGATCCGGCAGCAGCATCCGATACCATAGATGCGCTGTACAGTTTGCGGCATGAGATTACAGCCGTTTTCGCCACCAGCGATCATCTTGCAGCCCGTCTCATGGGGGATCTCTCTGAGCGAGGCATCCGCATTCCAGACGATCTGTCAGTCGTCGGTTATGATAATATGTCGATCTGCACCCAAATCTATCCTCATCTTACCTCCATTGCACAAGACCTGCATCAAAAAGCAGTGGTAGCTGTAGAAATTCTACAGCGTCAACTGGAAAATCCGTCTGCGCCGGCAGAAATACGGATTCTGGATGTCAAATTAGTTGAAAGGGGAACTGTACGGACAATCTAATGATAGCTCGCTGCAGGATTATCTTTTTCGTGCTGGATTATATCAGCCCTTCGCAGGCAGGATAGGGTTATTTCCCATATAGAGCCGGCAGTAAACCTGCCTGCAGCAACTAAAGCAAGGAATGCGTATGTCATACCGTCATGGATAAAAACAGGGATGATTCGTAAACTCAAATATCAGCTTGCATTTTTCGCCACAAAAGAGTGATTGATAGGCCCGCTCAATAACAAATGCGGAGATTTATCGAATGGATAAACGCTTTGAACCCTACCTGAAGGAACTGATAGCGCTCTGAGTTGAGAAACTGACCTGGGAAAAAGGTACCGAAATTCAAAACAGCGATAGAGTGGCTGAAAAAGCCCTAATTAAACGATTTAGCAAAACTCAAAAACGAGTCATTTTGAATGAGATGGGGTAAAAAGCAGGCGCGGAAAGCGATTTTGCCTTCCACGCCTGTTTACATGATCGGAATGATGATTGTATCGGGATACATTTTCAAGAAAATGTCTGAAAACCCTTTGCCATCAGGGCTTTTGAGCCGCCATGGGGTAAAAGAAAAGTACCAGCCTTCGTATCAAAAGCTGGTACTTCCTATGGTGCGCCATCAGGGACTCGAACCCGGGACACCCTGATTAAGAGTCAGGTGCTCTACCAACTGAGCTAATGGCGCAATCAAAATTGCAGGTGTTATTATAATCGCATTGTCGAAGTTTGTCAATAGCTAAAAGCAATTTTTATAAAGATAAAAAGTGTCAAAACGAAAAAGTCAGGAAAACCCTTGTATTTCCTGACGTTTTTGCATTCTGAAAAGTTTGTTTCGGCAACCTTTTCTTTCTTTACCAGACCGGCTCGAACGCCGCCCGGCCGTTTCGCCCTCAGCGGCCTTCGTACTTACGCGCGCATTCCTTCACAATCGCGTTCATCGCGTCCATTTTCAGGCGCATGTCCGCGGCCAGCGCAATCTGGCAGCGTGTGCGCAGCAAATTGTGCTGCGGCTTTTTCACCTTAAAGTACTTATCGCCCACAATATAATCATCCAGAAAGCGCGTCGCCAATTCGCATGCCAGCGCAAAGCAGCTCACGCCCAGCGTATCCACCTCGTTCCGGGTCAGCGTGGCCGCCGTTTTTTTCAGGAAGCCCTCGGCGAACGCCCAGAAAACGTTCAGGTTAATACCCGCCTGCGCCGTCTTCTCGCTGTCCTCCTCCACAAAATTCGCGGCGAAGCGAATCGCGTCGCCAAAGTCATGCCCAACCAGACCGGGCATAACGGTATCCAAATCAATCACCACCAACGCCTGACGATTGCTTTCGTCAAAGAGCACGTTGTTGATTTTCGTGTCGTTATGCGTCACGCGCAGGGGCAGCTCCCCTGCGTTATACAAATCCGTCAGGCGGCAGGCCTCGTCCTCCGCCGAAAGCAGCCATTCCAGCTCCTCGCGCACCTGCTCCACGCATCCGCACGGATCGGCCGCCGCGTCCGCCTTGAGCTTTTCATAGCGCTTGCGCGTATCGTGAAAATCCGGAATGGTATAAAAAAGCTGCGAAGCGTCAAAATCGGAAAGCATGAGCTGAAAATCACCGAAGGCCTCGCCTGCACTGCGCACCACGCTCAGATCGTCGCAGCTGTCAAAGGTGATGGAGGGCACATAATTGCTCATGCGCCAGAAGCCGTCGTCGTCCATCAGGTAATTTTCGCCCCCGGCGGTATGATGGAAATGCAGGCATTGGCTCCCGGGACGCTCCCGGCGGATATGCTCGGTTACGCGATCGATATTCTGCATCAGCTCAACCGGGTGCTGAAAGGCGTAGGTGTTCACCCGCTGCACCAGATAGGACTTGATTTTCGCCATGCCCGTGCCGTCGTCGCGGATGTAATTGACCTTATAGGTATGGTTCACGTTGCCCATCTTAATCTCTTCATAGGAAAAGAAGGGGCCCGGAATCTGGAACGCCTCGCCCACCCGCAGCAGCTTGTGCGCCACGTCCGGGTTCATGGCCGGAATGACTGGATTCATCCTGTTTTTCCCCCAATTACAGTTTTTCCGGATACGCGCCCGCCGCGATCATTTCCCGAATGCAGCGCTGCGTTTCAAGCTTATCGACGGCATAGGTCATGCCGAACCATTTATCGTCCGTGCGCAGCACCTTGACCCGCCCACGCCCCTCGCGCAGCATTTGGCCCACCATCTCGGGCAGCAGGCATTCGCTCGTCACATCGCCGGGCCGCAGCGTGCGCAGGAACTGCGCAAAGCCCTCGCGCAGATAATCCAGAAAATCAGGCTGCATACCCCAGATGTTCATTGACACCGTCGCGTCGGAATCCAGCGCGCGGCCATTCGCGACAGGCGCGCCGTTTTTCAGTTCAATCCCCCGCGTCTCGTCGATTTCGGTCAGGAAGCCGTCCGCATCCACCTGACACACGCCGCGCGTCACCGCGCCGCTCGGCGACAGCGTTTTATCCAGAAC
>OIZL01001518.1_pt1 | contig 12308 bp, 13 predicted proteins | sample 1588541 | NCBI WGS metagenome assembly OIZL01 (sample SAMN03283285) | human gut metagenome | biome: human-associated habitat; material: feces | host: Homo sapiens | place: Peru | collected 2012 | reverse complement strand
CGATATCTATTTTCTTAATAGCTTCAGGTAACTTAGCCATAGCTTCTTCCTTATTAATTGCTTTTTCAACTTTCTTAATAGCAGTCTTCATACTTGCTTTAACATCATTATTAAGAACTGTTGATTTCTTAGTAACTAGAACTCTTTTTTTAGCACTTTTAATATTAGGCATGATTCCACCTCCCTTAAAACTTATTTAATGATAACAAAAATAAATTAAAAAATCAATTATTTCGACATTTTTTTAATAATAAATATTATATATTTTATATATGGAAAAATTTAAGAGTAGAAAATTCAATAAAAAGAAAGTTATATTTATATCATTTTTAATATTTTTTATATTAAGTTATTTTTATATATATAGAAATACTAATATATTAAATAATTACTTTAATAGTTATTTTAGTAGTGAAGAAGAAATCAATATTAAATCAAGATTACTATATGATTCACTTAATAAAATAGTATCATTAAGTGATATAAATAATTATAAAGATGAAGATGATGATGTAATAATAATTGATAATATTGTAGATAATAATGTTAAATTTGATAATAGTAAGCCTATAGTTTATATATATAATACTCATGATACTGAAAAATATAGTGTACCTTTTATAAGTGATTATTCAGTAACACCAACTGTTAAAATGGTATCATACATATTTAAAGAACATTTAAATAATGAAGGTATTAGTGTGCTTGTTGAAAATAAAAAGATAAAAGATTACTTAACTAAACATAAGCTTAATTATTATGGCTGTTATGATGCGAGTAGAAGCTATATAAAAGAAGCATCTAAAAATAATGATTTTAAAATATTAATTGATTTACATAGAGATTCAGTTAAATATAAACAAACATTATATACTAAAGATAATAAAAAATATGCTAAAGTGATGTTTGTAGTTACAACTAAACATAAATCATATAAAAAGAATTTAAAGTTTGCTGAATATTTAGATAACAAATTAAATCAAGATTATAAAGGATTAAGTAGAGGTATATATAAAAGAAGTGATGTTATATTTAATCAAGATCTTAATGATAATGCTATATTAATTGAACTAGGTGGTGTTGATAATCAAATAGAAGAACTAAATAATACATTAGAAATATTATCTAAAATTATAAAAGAATATCTAGGTGAAACGTATGGATGAAATAAAAGTACAAGAGAAAAACACTTTACTTAAGATAACATTATTTCTATTTATTATCTTTTTAATATTATATATTTGTAAAGAAACTGGATTTTATGAATATAAAGCACATAATAAATCAGTTTTGACAAGTGAATCTCTTAAGAAATTTGAAAATGATGTTAATGAAGGAAAAGATGTATCTCTTAAAGATTATGTTGTAGATGAGCATATTGACTACTCTAATAAAGTAAGCAATCTTGGATATAATATAGGAAATACTATTGAAAAGTTTATGAATGGTGGCATTAAAAAAACACTTAAAATAATAAGTGCATTATTCTATGAATAACATTGATACAACTTTCGTATATGTTCTTGTAAGAAGTCCACTGCCAAGTAGTGTACCACCAAAATATCTAATAACTATTATAAGAACTCTATTAAGTTCTTTTTTATGTATTATATCAATAAGACCTCTAGTAGTACCATTTGGTTCTTTATCAGCATGACTCTTTTCAATATTATCAAATTTATAAGCATATACAATATGCCTACATTTCTTATGTTCATTTTTTAATTCACTAATAATAGAATCAACTTCTTGAATATCATCAATTTCATATAAAATACTTATGAATTTTGACTTTTTTTCTTCTAAATACTTTTCATTTAACTTTTTCATATCTAAATTATATATTATTTTTAAAGAATTTAAAAGTAATTAATGATATAATAATAAATATGGAGGCATTATGGCAATTAAATTTACTAAAGAATTAAGAGAAGTACCTAAAAAAAGTGGATGTTATCTTATGTATAATAGTGATAATGTTGTAATATATGTAGGTAAAGCTAAAATATTATTTAATAGATTAAAAAGTTATTTTACAGGTAGAGTAACAGGTAAAACTAAAAAACTTGTAAGTGAAATAGATCATTTTGAATATATTGTTACTAATAGTGAAACAGAAGCATTTATACTTGAAATAAATCTTATTAAGAAATATGATCCAAAATATAATATTTTACTTAGGGACGATAAAAGTTATCCATATATAGAATTTACTAGCGATAAATATCCTAGATTAATAGTTAAAAGAGAAATAAATATTAATAAAAAGAGTAGTCATTTATTTGGACCTTATCCTAATGTATATGCAGCTCGTAGACTTGTTAATTTACTTAATAGACTTTATCCATTGAAGAAGTGTGATACTATGCCTAAAAAAGTATGCTTATATTACCATATTGGAGAATGTCTTGGTTACTGTGAACATAAAGATATAGATATTACGCCTATGAAAAATGAGATATTATCTATTTTAAATGGTAATGACACACTTTTGATAAATAAAATAAATGAAAAAATAAAAATTAATTCAGATAATCTAAATTATGAAGTATGTAAAGAATTAGTTGAAGAACTTGGTTATATTAAGGAAGTATTTAAGAATCAAAGTATTGTAGAACTTGATGATAATATTAATAGAGATGTAATAAATTATTATTATGAAAATTCATATTTAAGTATAGTAATATTCTTTATTAGAAATGGTAAACTTGTTGGTAATAATTATAAGATAATACCTATCATTAATGATATAAAAGATACTCTTGAATATTATATAAGTACATTCTATTCTAAAAGTAATATTGCTCCTAAAGAAATAATAATGCCAGAAATAATAGATATAGAAATGATGAGTAATGTATTAAATACTAAAGTTATAACAGTTAAAAGAGGTCCTAAAAAGAAACTATTTGATATGGCTTATAACAATGCTAAAGAGCAGTATGATAAAGAGATAAGACTTATTTATAATAATGAAAAACTTACTACTGATGCGAATGAAGAATTAAGAAATTTACTTCATTTAGATAAATTACATATTATTGAAGCATTTGATAATTCTAATTTATTTGGAACATTTAGTGTATCAGGTATGGTATCTTTTATAGATGGTGTTCCTTCTAAAAAGAATTATAGAAAGTTTAAACTTACTTTTGATAAGAATGATGATGTTGCTTCTATGAAGGAAGTTATTTATAGACGTTATTTTAGAGTTTTAAAGGATAAACTTGTTATACCAGACTTAATTATAGTAGATGGTGGTAATAATCAAATAAATGCTTGTAAAGAAATACTTGAAAGTCTAAATCTTAATATTAAAATAATAGGTGTTAAAAAAGATGATCATCATAGTCCTGAATCTATAGTTGATGGAGATACTTATGAAGTAATTAAGATAGATAAAAGTTCTAACGTGTTTAGATTACTTAGTCGTATAGATGAAGAAGTACATAGATTTACTATAAATTATCATAAAGAAATAAGAAGTAAAGGCAGTATATCAAGTGTACTTGATAATATAAATGGACTAGGTGATAAACGTAAAAAAATGCTTATTAAGAAATATGGAAGTGTCACTAAAATGAAAGAAGCGACCACTTACGAACTTTCAGAGATAATACCACTTAAAGTAGCAGAAGAGTTGCATGAATATTTAGAGAATATGGAAAAATAATTTAATAGATGTATACATTTTTGTAAAAATGTGATATATTATTAATACCAATTCGTTGGTGTTGTAAAAAAAGTGGGTGAAGCCAGCCCTATAAATGGCAGCTAAAAAAGTGGGTGAAGCCAGCCCTATCAAATGGCAGCTAAAAAAGTTGACTAGGATTTTAATTGATTCTAGTCTTTTTATATGAAATTTTATTGACTTCATTACATTTAAACTTTATAATAAAAAACAACATTTAAAAACGATAAGGGGGATATATGTATAAAAAATTAAAGATTGTCAAAGTTGAATCAAAATATTGTAATTATTTAAGAAAATATGATTCACGTGTACCATATAATGCTGGTACTAAAGAGTTAAGACCATTTATAGGAGTATTATTTAGAGTTAATAAACTTGAATATTTTGCACCATTATCAAGTCCAAAGCCTAAACATTTAGATTTAAAAAATACAATTGATTTAATTAAAATTTCTGGTGGAGAGTATGGCGTTATTAACTTTAATAACATGATACCAGTTGATAAAAACTATGTTGAATTTGATTTATCTAAAAAGTATGAAGATATTTCTAAAAATAAAAGAATTGAACTATTAAACAATCAATTAAGATGGCTTAATGAGAATAAGAAAGAAATATATTTTAAATCAAAACTATTATACAATTTATATAAAGAAAATAAGCTACCAAATAATGTGAGAAAAAGATGCTGTAATTTCATTTTATTAGAAGAAAAGTGTAAAAAATATAAAAGTGAATAATTGTTTTTCTTATTCATTATGTTATAATATTTTGTACAAAGGAGATATGATATGGAAATTACAATTGATACAATTAATGAACTAAGTATAGATGACATATATAACATATTATCTCCAGTTATCAATAAAATATATAAGAAATTTAGCTTTATTAATATATCAAAAGAAGAATATAATCTTGTAGTAAGAAATTCCATTTTAGAAACTAAAAGTACATATGATGGCAGTAACGAATATAATAAATATTTATTAAGAAAAATAAGTAAGAAAATACTTGCTAAAATAAAAGAAGATATAAGGGATCCAAGTAAAGCATTTAATATTATAAATGGATATATAAATCAAGAATTTTCTAAAAATATAGATTATGATAATGCAATCAGCTCATTTAACAAATTAGAAAACTTTTTAGAATTATGTGATTTTATATTGAGTGCTGATATTATAGAAAGATTAATAAATGAAAATACTTTAATTATAAAACTTTTAAATGCTATATTCGAAATGGATAAAGATGAAATAGTAAATGGCAAATTTGATGAATCATATAGTGATTTAATAGTTTCATTTATAGAAATTTATTGTAAAAAGAATAATATTAGAATAAAAGAAGTAGAGTTAAAATACGAAGATTTTGGTGTTTTTGCTAGTCAAGACAGCACTAGTATATATTTAAAAGAAATACAAAACTATAGAAAATATAGTAAAGATGAAGAATTAGAAATGATAACTAAAATTAAAAATGGAGATATGAAAGTTAGAAATGAGTTTCTAGAGCATAATTTAAGATTAGTTGTTTCAATTGCGAAAAAGTATCAAGGAAGAAATATTCCATTAATTGATTTAATTCAAGAAGGTAATATTGGCCTTATGAAAGCACTTGATGAATTTGATATAAATAAAGGATGTAAGTTTAGTACTTATGCGACTAATTGGATAATTGCATTTGTAACAAGATATATTGCTGATAAAAGTAGAAATATAAGATTGCCAATTAATTTTTATTATGAGATTAGTAATTTTAGAAAAATAAAAACTCATTTAGAAAGAGAATTAGGTAGGGAACCAACTATTTTAGAGCTAGCTAGAAAAACAGGTAAAGGTAAGGATACTATATTAAGATATCTTGCTTATTTAAATGATACTAAAAGTTTAGATGACAAAGTAGGTGAAAAAGAAGATACAGATTTCTCATACTTTATACCATCAAAAGAAGAACCTTTAGAAAAAAAGGCAATAAGAAATGATTTATCTATTAGAATAAGTGAACTTCTTAAAAAATGTAATTTAGGTGATAAGGAAATAGATATACTGACATCAAGATATGGATTAAATGATCAAGACACTTTGACCTTAGAAGAAATAGGTCAAAAATATAACATAACTCGTGAAAGAGTAAGACAACTTGAAGCTAAAGCACTAAAGAAAATAAGAAATTCTGTTTACGTGAAAGAATTTGCTGATTTTACTGATTGTCCTGATAAAGCATTAGAAAATCTTATGAAAATGAGAGAAGCATATGCATATAATCCTACTAGTCATAAAAAGAGTGTTATTGATGAAGAAAAAGATAATAAAGGGAAAAGTAAAAATATTTATGACATATATATTGATAAAGGATTCTTTAAAGAAGAAGTAGCAGAAGCTATTAAATCTTTATCAGAAGAAGAAATAAATTTATTAAAATCAAGATATGGAGATAATTTAGATAAATGTCCAATTACTAGAACGAGCAAAAATGAACCTGTAGAAAAATTCCTACATAAATTATTTTCCAAGATTTTATTAATAATGAAAAACAATAGAGAAAAAGATATGATAAAAGAACCTAAAAATGAAAGGAAGAAATATATGAAAACGCCTAGAAATATTTATGCTATATTTAGAGAACAAGGATATAGCGAGGAAGAATTAACTAAAGCAATTAAATCTTTATCAGAAGAAGAAACAGAAATGTTAAAATCAATATATGGAACTGATTTTACAAAAATACCTACAGTTACACTTAGTAAAGAAGAAAAAACCAAATTATATTCAGTTATTTTTACAAAAATTAGAAGAAAAATAAAAAAGTATAGAAATTCACAAACTGTTACACAAGATGTAGAAAATAAAGCTGAAGTAGTAAGTGATAATGCTGAAGTGAGAGATACAAATGATGATGTTAAAATAGTAAGTGATAATGCTGAAGTAATAGATACAGAAGGTAAAGCAAAAGCATTAAGCAATAGTGATGATGAAATTGATGATACTAAAAAAGTAATTGCAAGTAATCAAACTAATGTTCAAGAAGAAGTACCAGTAATCGTTCCAATTAAAGAAGTAGAAGTATCTACGACTCCAACAGTAAATAGTGGGTATGGTAAATTTTTAGAATTATTAAAAACACCTACATTTAGTGATATGCTAAGTATTTTAACACCTAAAGAAGCAGTAATAATTATGCTTAAATTAGGATACATTGATAATAAATATTTTAGTACTGATAGAATAGCTGAATTTTTAGAGATAGAGCCTAGTGAAGTTAGCGAAACTACTAAGAAAATGATACTACTTCTTAAAGAAAGAATTAATGATTATATAGATTTAGCTATAAATGAAGTATCAAAGGGAGATATAGTTACACTTAAAAAAGAACAAAAATAAAACAAAAGTTTGACACTTTGTAACAAATATGATATAATATGCGTACTTAATTGAAGGGGGATTTGAATTATGTTATGGAATATATGTTCAGTATTATTTTTAGCATCTGGTGCATGTGAAGGATTAAAAGAATATACATTTAGAAAAAGATTAGAAAGAGAAGGATATGAAATAGATGATAATAGATCTACTACTGAGAAAGTATTAGGATTTATTAGAAATTATGCATATCTTTTAGTGCCAGGCTATAATATTTATAGAGCAGGTAAGAAGCTATTTAGAGAAGAAGATGAATATTACGCTTCTAGATTTAATAGTTTTAATAAAAAAGGATTACTTGTTAAGAGAGAAGAAGTAAAAGAAAAAGTACAACCTAAACAAGTAGAACAAGTTAAAGAAGTTAAAAGAGAAGTGAAAAGTGAACCTAAAAAAATAATAACTGTTCAATCTGAAAATAAAGGTTATACAATTGATGAAATGATTCATATGAGAAATTATTATATGAATCAAGATAGAAGATTGCGTGCTAGATATAAAGTACTTAAAGAAAAAGGTGCTAGTGCTAGTGAAATTAATGAAGTAGTTCGTACTATTAAAGAAGTAGATAGTAAATATTATGAACTTGATGAAGCAATACTTAGAAGTAAAAGTAGTTCAGTTGTAAGAACTAAAAAACAATAGGAGTTTTATTATGGCTAATAATAATAAATCTGAATTGCTAAATGCTTGTCTAAGTGAACTACATAAAAGTCTTAGTGATAAACTAGTACAGGTTAAAAATGCTAGTAAATATGTATCTAAGAGTTCAGCAAGTGAAGTTCAAAGATTTACGATGCATGAGCTAATTGAATTAAGACATTATTATATGAATGAAGATCAAAAATTAAGAGAATGTTATAGAAAACTTAAAAGATTAGGTGCTTCAGCATTAGAGCTTAATCAAATAGTTACTCTTGTTAAGAAAATAGATGAATTATATTGTATAGCTGATGACATTATAAAAGAGAATGAAAAACATTCAAGTAAAAAACAACCTATAATGAAAAAATAGAAAAGAGGAAATATGACAAATATCGATGAACAATACTATAGATGTATCATACAACAAATAGCAATGTTAAAAAATTATTATGCGATGGTATGCTATGACTTTCGTAAGAAAGTTGAAGGTATGGAAGGCAGAAAAGCAACAAGAAGTGAACTTAAAGCAATGTCTGATGAAATTAAAACAATAAATAAAGTTTATATAGAAATTACTGATATGATAAAAGAATTACAAAGTACAGATAAATTTCAAAGAAAATTTGAATCTAAAAAAAGAAATGTTCAAAGCAATTAAAAATAGAAAAGAGGAAATATGACTAGTTTTGATAAACAACGTGATGAAATGCAATTGTCATGGGAAAAAACGAAGAAAGAAATGGAAAAGCAACAAGAAATGTTTTTAGAATCTTGGAAAAAGACAAGCGAAGAGATGGAAAAACAACAACTAAGAATGACAGCATCTTGGAAAGAAATGAGTAGAGATGCTGAAAGACAATTTTCAGAAATGATGGAAGAATATAAAAAGACTTATGGAACAATTACCTTTGATTATAAATTTCCTGGTCTAGATTCTTGTGCTAAAGAATGTATTATGCAACAATTAATAATGCAAAGAAATTATTATGCAATGATTGATAAAGAATTACGTGGAAGATATAGAAGCATTCAAGGAAGAAAAGAATATACATGTGAGCTTAGAGAACTAGTTAGTGCAATTAAAACAATAGATAAACTTTATTATCAAGTTAATGATATGATAAAAGAATTACAAAGTACAGAGAAATTTCAAAGAAAACTAGGCTCTAAAAAGAATAATAAATAAAAGAATATAAAAGGAGGGATAAATATGCCTGATATAGATTTAGGTGAATATAAAGATACATATAGATATTTAAGCGAAAGAGAAAAAGAATTATCATTATATTTAGAAGAACTCAAAAAAGAATATATGAGAGTATTACAAGGTGGAAATAGATATGCAATAGATGTTATGCGTGAAAAATATAAATCAACAATAAGAATATATAAATATCATGTTGATTTTATGAGAGAAATATTAGCAAAGAAATCAACTGAAGAAAGTAAAAATCAAAAACCACAAGAATTAATTATTAAATAGGTGAAAGAAAATTTCATCTTTTTTATTGCAATTATACTTTTATTTAATAACAATTTTATGTATAATATTTCATGTGATGTGTTATGAAGAAAGTATCATTATATCCAGCTGATGTATATCAAGTTATAGATAAAAGTTTATTATCAAGTAGTGATAAACTTGTTTTAAACATGCTTTATATGCCTATTATAGGTAATATTGCTGTAATGTTATACTTTTTCTTACAAACTGAAACTAAAAATACATTTATATCATGTGAACTAACTCATAAACATTTAATGACAAGTATGGGTATAACACTTGATAACTTAAAAGAAGCAAGATTAAAATTAGAAGGAATAGGACTTTTAAAAACTTATTATCATGAAGGAGAAGTAAATTCATATGTATATGAACTATATAGTCCAGTATCAGCAACAGAGTTCTTTACTCATCCTATATTTAATGTAGTACTATATAATAATGTTGGTAAAACTGAATATAATAGACTATTTGAATACTTTAAAGTACCACATATGTCATTACGTGATTATGAAGAAATAACTGCTCCATTTGATGCAGTATTTAAAAGTAGAAATTATAGTCCTATTGAAATAAGTAGTGGAGAAGTTGTATCTAAAAATAAATTATTATTAAAATATGAATTAGATTTTGATTTTGATCTAATGGTGTCCTCACTACCAAGTGAAATGTTTAATCAAAAATGTTTAAATAGAAGTATGAAAGAATTAATAATTAATTTAGCTTTCTTATACGAGATAGATCCAGTAACAATGGCTGATATAATAAGAGCATCTTTAAATGAAAAAGGTAATATTGATAAAGAAGATTTAAGACGTAATACAAGAAAATATTATCAATTTAATAATAACAATAGACTTCCAAGTTTATTATTTAAGAGTCAACCTGAATATTTAAAGAGTGCTAGTGGGGATAATAGTAAGCGTGGTAAGATTATTGATGTATTTGAAAGCCACTCACCATACGAGTTCTTAAAGGCTAAATATAAAGGTGCTAAGCCTACTGAAAGAGATATGAAGATACTTGAAAGTCTTCTTATGGATTTAAATCTTAATCCAGCAGTAGTAAATGTATTAATAGATTATACTCTTAAGACAAACAATAATAAACTTGTAAAAGCATATATAGAAACAATAGCAGGTCAATGGAAAAGATGTGGTGTTGAAACTGCTAGTGAAGCTATGGATTTAGCAGAGAAAGAGCATAAAAAGAGACTTAAAAAAGAACCTACAAAGAAAATGAATAAAGTTATGCCAACATGGTTCAATGAAAAAATAGAATCTAAAGAAGAAAATAGTGAAAGTGATGAAGAATTTAAAAACTTTATAGAGGAGTTTAGAAAATGATTAATGGAAGTAGTTTTGTTAAAAAAAGTAAAAAGGCTATTAATGATGAACTTAGACGTGATTTTGTTTTAGCAAGTAGTGATGAAACATTTAAGAAATTGTGTAATAGACTTAAATGTGATGAAGAAATACTTATGAAATATACAAGTAAACTTACTGATTCAGCATGTGAACTAAAAAATTGTTCAAGATGTAAAGGATTATCTTATTGTAAAAATGCTGTAAAAGGTCATGTTTATTTTCCAACTGTTACTAAAGATTTTATAGAGTTTTCATATAAATCTTGCAAGTACTTTAAAGGAAATAAAAAGAATAATACTATATTTTTTGAAACACCTAAAATGCTTATGAATGCTTCATTAAGTGAACTTATTACTGAAAAAGAAAGAGCAAATATCTTAAAATATATAAAAGACTTCTTAAAAAAGAAAGTAAATGGTGAACCAGTAAAAGGACTTTATTTAAGTGGTTCTTTTGGTAGTGGTAAATCTTATATATTAAGTGCTTTATTAAATGAACTTTCTCTTAAAGGATATAAATGTGTTAATATAAATTATCCATTATTATTAAATAAGTTAAAAGCATCATTTAGTGATTATAATTATAATGATGTTATGGAAGAAATAATGACATGTGATGTTCTTTTAATAGATGATATTGGTGCTGAAAATAATAGTCCTTGGTCAAGAGATGAGGTACTTGGTACTATTCTTCAATATAGAATGGATAGTGATTTAACAACATTTTTCACTTCAAATTTCACAATAAATGAACTTGAAACAGAACTTTCAGAAACAAATAAGGGAACTGATTTAATTAAAGCAAGAAGAATCATTGAAAGAATAAAATATTTAACAGTTGAAGATAAATTAATAAGTAAAGATAAAAGATAAACGTTTGTTCGCTTGCAGGGGAGGGTGACATTTTGCTATAATGATCATAAGATAAGGAAGTGTGATCATTATGAAAGATAAGAAAATGTATATATTGCTAGTGATATCAATACTGTTCGCAGTAGTAGGAATTTCACTAGCATTTTTTTCACTTAATATAATTGGAAACGATACTGCTAAATATAACAAAATAACAACTGGTGATTTAGAACTAGTGTTTACCGATGACAATGAAGTATCACTTGATGGAGCATTTCCAGGTGATTCAATTACGAAAACAATATCAGTAAAGAATACTGGTACAAAAGAAGTAAGTTACAATATTGTATGGCAAGAACTTTTAAATGAGATTACGAATAATGAACTTGTAATTGATGGAACATGTAAAAATCTAAATTCAAGTAATACGGAAGATGGAGAGTGCAGTGCAATATCAAAGAAAGCAGTTAAAGAAGGAAATATTACATCAAACATTCCAATAAAACCAGGATATACACAAGAATATGAAGTAAAAATAACATTTATTGATATAGGCAAACCTCAAAATTATAATAAGAATAAATCATTCAAAGGAAAACTTGGTTTAACTGAATCATCAGCAAAAATAATCTACTGTACGTATGATGGAGAACTTACACAGGGAGCAGAGTATGTAAATGGACAATATACTTATAGGTATATGCAAGAAGGAAAGTCTTCTTCAGCTGGCTTAGGATGGATTAATATTTCAACTGATGGTTGGGGAGTACAACTTACTGATAAAACAAGCACAGCTCCAGTAACAACTAATCTATATACTTATAT
>OIZL01001515.1_pt1 | contig 12331 bp, 12 predicted proteins | sample 1588541 | NCBI WGS metagenome assembly OIZL01 (sample SAMN03283285) | human gut metagenome | biome: human-associated habitat; material: feces | host: Homo sapiens | place: Peru | collected 2012 | reverse complement strand
AAAATGAAATGTTAGAAATTAAGAATAAATATAGTGATGAGCGAAGAACCTCAATTGATATGACAGCAATTGATTATATTGATGATGAATCACTTATCCCAGAAGAAAAAATAATGGTAGTATTAACAAAGAAAGGTTATATTAAACGTTCTAAACCAGATATATTTAGAACACAAAATCGTGGTGGAATGGGTGTTAAAGGTATAACAACCAATGATGAAGATTTTGTTGATCAAGCATGTAGTTTATCAACACATGATCATATTTTATTCTTTACTAATAAAGGAAAAGTATATAGAATGAAGGGTTATGAAATACCTGAATTTTCAAGAACATCTAAAGGACTTCCTATTGTTAATCTTTTACCACTTGAAAAAGAAGAATTTGTTACTTCAATTGTTTCCATAGAACAAAATAGTAATAAACAATTTTTATTCTTTGCTACAAGCATGGGTATTGTTAAAAAAACATCAATTAATGAGTTTGAGAATATTAGAACATCAGGAAAAATATGTATTAGTTTAAAAGATAAAGATGAATTAATTGGTGTAAAATTAACTTCAGAAAATGATTTAATACTTTTAGGTTCAAGTTCTGGTAAATTAGTTAAATTTAATGAAAATGAAGTTAGAACAATGGGAAGAACAGCTTCTGGAGTAAGAGGCATTAATCTCGATGGTGGTAAATGTATTTGTTTAGAGGTAGTCAATGAAAATGATACTATATTAATTGTTACAGAACTTGGGTATGGTAAAAAAACTTCTGTGTCTGAATATAGACAAACAAAAAGAGGTAGTAAGGGTGTAAAAGCATTAAATATTACTGAAAAAAACGGAACCCTAGTATCAGTAAAACTTTCTGATGAAGAAAAAGATTTAATTATAATGACTAATATTGGAATAACAATTAAAATACCTATTAATCAATTATCTAAATTAGGCAGAGCGACACAAGGAACTAGATTAATTAATTTAAAAGATAATCAGTATGTAACTACGGTGAGCATTGTTGATAAATCATTAGAACATATCGATGAAAACTAGAAAGTATACAATTTCTAGTTTTTTTATTTTATAAAATAGTATTAATGTTTCACGTGAAACATAGTCAGTTTTCTAGCATATATTCCGATAAAAAGCAGATATTAATATAAAAAAAGTATTATAAAAAGAATAATAAATATAACCAATGTTTCACGTGAAACATAGTCAGTTTTTTAGCATATATTCCTATAAAAAGTAGATATTAATATAAAAAATATTATATACATAGTCAATTTTAAAAATATATTGATAATTAATAAATATTTTGATAATATAAACATGTGCAACAAATATACTGTAATCTGGTCAGATTAGGAATAAAGCAGCCACATCAGTCACTATTTGTGTGCACTTTTTATTTTGTAGGAGTATTTATGAAAAAAATTATAAAATTGCTTTATAGAGATTATGTAAAAGCATATAAGCATGGCGAAATTCCAGTTTCATGTGTTATTGTGAGAAATAATAAAATTATTGCACATTCGTATAATAAAAAAAATCAAAAAAAAATTGCTATACACCATGCGGAAATTGATGCAATAATTAAAGCTAGTAAAAAACTTAAAGATTGGAGATTAAATGAATGCGAAATGTATATTACTCTTGAACCATGCAATATGTGTAGAGAAGTAATAAAGCAGTCAAGAATAAAAAAAGTATTTTATTTTGTAAGTAGTAATTTTAATAATGAAAATGGCACAAATACAGAATATATAAAACTTGAAAATTTTCCACAATTAACTGAACACAATACAAATATTTTAAAACAGTTTTTTATTAATAAAAGATAGTATTATTATTAGAAAATTGGTATAATTATTTATGGAGGATAATATGAATTACAAAGTGTTGTATAGAAAATATAGACCACAAACATTTGATGAATTAATCGGTCAAAAAACTGTTGTTGAACTTTTAAAAGATAGTATTATAAATAATAAAATATCTCATGCATACATTTTTTCAGGCCCTAGAGGGACAGGAAAAACAAGTACAGCAAAAATATTTGCAAAAACAATAAATTGTTTAAATATTGAAAATGGAAATCCATGTCTAAAATGTTATAACTGTTTAAATTTTTATAATAGTAATGATATTTATGAAATAGATGCAGCTTCAAATACCGGTGTTGATCAAATTCGTGAAATAATTGATAATGTTAAATTAACTCCTATTAATTCTAAATATAAAGTATATATAATTGATGAAGTACATATGCTAAGTGTTAGCGCATTTAATGCTCTATTATTAACTTTAGAGGAACCTCCATCACATGCTATATTTATATTAGCTACAACGAATATTGAAGATGTACCAATAACTGTATTATCAAGATGTCAAAGATTAGATTTTAAAAAAATTAAAGTAGCGGAAATTACTGAACAATTAAAAAAAATAGCTTCCTTAGAAAAAATTTCTATTGATGATGATGCAATACTAGAAATTGCGTCCTATTCTGAAGGTGGAATGAGAGATGCATTAAGTATGCTTGACCAAATATCTAAAATTAATAAACATATAACGGTAGAGGATGTTTATAATAGTATAGGTTCTATTTCTGAACACACAATAGAAAAAATGATAGATGATCTTAATGATAATCAAATTGATAATGTTATAAAATTTATCGAAAATGCTAAAGAATGCGCTGTTGATTATAAAACTTTAATAAAAAAAATAATTAATGTATTAAAAAAACGTGCTTTAGATACTAAACTTAATAATAGAATTGATAGATTATCATATGACGATTATAAAAATTTATGTTTTAGTTTATCAGATACATTATATAAAACTAATGTAAATGTTGATTTATTTGGATTACTAGAACTTAACATAATTGAATACATTAAAATTTCTAATGAAAATAATAGTATAGATGAACCTAAAAATATTAAAGAAAATAGTAATTTAATTGTTGAAAACAAATTATCAAATAACTATTACAAAAATCTAGAGGAAGTGAGAATAAATAATTGTTTTGTAACGGCTTCCAAAGAAAATAAAAACAAATGTTTGCAAAAATGGAACGATTTTGTGGTAAATTGCACTAATAAAAAAATTAAAGGACTAATTCAAGATACAAATTTAGTGTTGGCAAGTGAAAATTTATTTGTTATAAATGCAAATATTACTTCTATTTCTGCAGAAATTAATCAAAATATTAAATTATTAGAAAGTGAATTCAATAATTTGAATTCTACAAATTATAATATTATTGCTACATCTAATGAAAATTGGAACAAACAGATGAATAAATATATTAAAAATATGCAAAATCATGTTAAATATAATATAATTTCAGAACCAGTAGAAGAGTATGCAAGTGCGGAAATATGTGATATATTTAATATTAGTAAAGTAGAAGAAAGGTAGGAAAATATATGAATATGCAACAAATTATGGCGCAAGCTCAAAGAATGCAAAAAGATATTATGAGTAAGAAAGGTGAAATAGATTCTGCAGTTTTTACGGGAAAATCAGAATGGGTTGAGGTTACATTTAAAGGCACAAAAGAAATTATGAATGTAAAGATTTTAAATGACGCAGCATTTGATAAAGAAAACAATGATATTTTATGTGACATGTTTGTACTTGCTGTAAAAGATGCTATTAATCAAATTGATAAAAAAACTGAAGAAAAATTAGGTAAATATTCAAATATGGGCGGACTATTCTAATATGTATCCTGATATTTTAGAAAAATTGGTATCACATTTTAAAAAGTTCCCCACAATAGGTGAAAAAAGTGCTGAAAGATTAGCTTTAGCAACTATAGAAATGAGTGAAGAAGAAGTAGAGGATTTTAGTGAATGCTTACTAAAATCAAAAAAAACGCTTCATCCATGTAAACAATGTGGTAGTTTAACTGATAGTGATATATGTTATGTTTGTAATGATGAAAAAAGAAATCATAATCTTATATGCGTAGTTGAAGATTATAAAAGCTTACTTTCTTTTGAAAAAGCTGGTAATTATAAAGGTGTATATCATGTACTAAATGGATTAATTTCACCAATAGATAATATTACACCACAAGATATAAATTTATCATCCTTGGTTAAAAGAGTTGAAAAACTAGATAATCCAGAACTTATTTTAGCATTAAAATCATCAATTGAAGGAGAAACAACAACACTTTATATAAAAAAAATATTTGAAAAGAAAAATGTTATAATATCTAGACTATCTTATGGTATACCAATTGGAGCAGAAATTGATTATTTAGATGTCTTAACTCTTGACAAGGCATTAAGTGATAGAAAAAAAATATCATAATATTTTTTCTTTAACATAAATTTTAGTAATGAAAAATATGTTAAAGAAATTATTTTATATTATTAAAAAAATTGTAGTTTCAATTTGTATATTATATGGGTTAAACCTGATTATATCTGCAGTAAACGTTATAATTCCAATAAATATCACAACAATTTTAACAACAACTGTATTAGGTATTCCAGGATTATTTTCAATAATAATATTATATCTAATCATATAGTAAATAAAAGGAGAAGTAATGGAAATTAATAAGTCTTTAACAAAGTTATTAGAATTATATAATGAGAATAAAATTGCTCATGCTTATTTGCTTGAAACAAATGATGTCATAAAATGTTTAAATGAAGTTAAGGAAATGTTAAAAATTATTTTTAAAGATATTGAAAATATAAATGAACTTATTGATAAAGAATATTTACCAAGTTTAAAAATTATTAATACCTTGGAAAAAAATATAAAAAAAGAGGACATTGATTTAATTCAAAAGTCTTTTGCTTTATCATCACAGTATACTTCATTAAACGTTTATATTATTGTAAATCCTGAAAAAATGAATAGTTCAGCATATAATAAGTTGTTAAAATTTTTAGAAGAACCTGAAGAAAATATAATTGGCTTTTTTATTACAAATGCAAAAGAAAACATAGCAAGTACAATTATTAGTCGATGTGAAATTATAAAAGTTATTTATGCTAATTTAGAAGAAAATAGTAATTTAAATATTGACAAGGAAAGATATAGTAAAATTTATGAAGATGCCAAAGAATATATAAATAAAATTGAACTAGAAAAAGAAAACATTATCTTGTATAATAATAGTGTGATATTGAAGAAATATGCAAACAGAAATGATCTTACAGATTTAATAAAAGTTATGTATAAAATATATTTTGATGCATTTCATAGTAAAAATAAATACCATAACAATTATAAAAAATTAAAGATTATTTCAACATATTTATATAAGTGTCAGTACAATGTTAATTTAAATTTGTTTTTAGATTCATTGACATTTGAGATTGGAGAATTAAATGATTAGTTATGCGGTTTGTTATAAAGGTAATAGCAAATGTTATTATTTTCAAAGTGAAGAAAAATATAATATAAATGATGAGGTTATCGTTGATACAGATAAAGGTTATCAATATGCAAAGGTAGTTAAAATTGTTGAACCATTAAAAAATAACGAATATAAAAATATTATTAGAAAAGCTACTGAAGCTGATCAAAATATTTTTTATACTAATTTGAAAGATGCTGAAATTGCATTAAAAAAAGCAAAAGAAATTGTTAATACTTTAAATTTAAAAATGTATTTGATAAATTCACAATATAATTTAGACAGGACTCAACTTTTGTTTAATTTTTATGCAGATGAAAGAATAGATTTCCGTGAGCTTGCAAAAAAACTTGCAGGAATATATCGCACTAGAATTGAACTTCGTCAAGTTGGTGCAAGAGATAAAGCTAAACAAATATCAGGAATAGGGGTATGTGGCTGCAAACTTTGTTGTTCTAATTTTTTAAATCAATTTGATTCAATTACTATGAATATGGCAAAAGATCAAAACATTGCTTTAAATCCAAATAAAATTAATGGATGTTGTGGACGATTACTTTGCTGTTTAAGTTATGAAGACGATGAATATATTCGTTGTGGAAAAGATTTATTGTCTGTTGGAACAATAATAAAATATAAAGGTAAAGATGCAACAATTATTGGTGTAGATATACTTAATAAAAAATATAAAATTGTATGTGGGGAAGAAAAATTATTAATTGATGTGGAGTTAAATCAAAATGATAGTGAAAAATGATTTATTCGATTATGAAAATAAATATATATTTCAAGATACTGAATATTTTAAATTTTCTTTAGATTCTGTCTTACTTGCGGAGTATGCTAAAAAGGATTTGGTTACCGGTCCAATTTTAGAAATGTGTGCTGGTAATAGTGTTATTTCAATGATATTAACTATATATACAAATAATGAGATAGTAAACTTTGAAATACAAGAAAAAATACATGATTTAGCAAAATTATCTATAAATGAAAATAATTTAAAAAATAAAATTACATTGATAAATGATGACATTAAAAATATTGGTAATTATTATAAAAAAAATTATTTTAAAAATATAATTTGTAATCCACCTTATTTTGAATATAATGGCCAAATGGGTAATCTTACTTATGAAAAGCGTATAGCCAGACATGAAGTTGCAATAACTTTAGAGGAAATTTTCAAAATTTCAAAAGATTATCTTGAAAATAATGGACATTTGTATATTATAAATAGATCACAACGACTGGATGAATTATTTGTTTTGGCAAATAAATATAATATTAATGTAAAAGAAGTTCAATTTGTCAAAACAAAAGAAACTGAAAAGCCTAGTTTAGTTATAATAAAATGTATTAAAAATAGTAAAAAACATGTAATAATAAATGATATAATTTGTATAAATAATATGAAGTCTTATAAAAATATTTTTAAGTAGTAAAAGAAAGGAAAAAATATGAAGTTAATAGTTGGGTTAGGTAATCCTGGCAAAGAATATGAAAATACCCGTCACAATGTTGGTTTTATTATTCTAAATTCAATATTAAAAAATGAAAAATGGTTAAAAAAAGATAATTATGAATATATTGAAAAAAATTATAATAACGAAAAAGTACTTTTTGTCAAACCGCTTACTTTTATGAATTTATCAGGGCTAGCTGTTCAAAAAATAGTACATTTTTATAAAATTCAAACAGAAGATATTTTAATAATTCATGATGATTTAGATATAAAATCTAAAACAGTAAAATTTAAATTTAACTCTTCCTCCGGAGGTCATAATGGTATAAAATCAATAATATTTTCTTTAAACAGCCAAAACTTTGGTCAATTAAAAATAGGCATAGGCTCAACAAATAATAATATAAAAGATTTTGTTTTGGGTAAACTATCAAAAGAAGAATTAAATTTTTTACAAAGTGATGTTTTTGGTGAAATGATTAATTATTATATAGAAAATGGCATTGAAAAAACAATGAATAAATATAATTGTAAAGGTGATTAAATGGACTTTTTAGATAATTATTTTACATATAAAAATAATGTTACAATATGTGGTTTAACTTCCGAGTTAAATGTTTTTTATGTGTTAAATTTATTTAAAAAATCTAATAGAAATATAATTGTTTTAACAAGCAATATTTATGAAGCTAATAAATATTATAATCTTTTTCAAACTTATACAAATAATGTACTGCTTTTTTTAAAAGACGATTTTATACATTCAATGGTTGCATCATCTCCTGAATTAAAACTAACAAGATTAAATACACTTGATAAATTAAGTGTTAGCAAAAACATTATAATATGTAATTTATCAGCTTATTTAATGTTTTTACCAAATAAAAATGATGCTATTAATCAAAAATATAAAATTTCTATAGGTGATATAATAAACAGAAACGAATTTATAGAAAAATTATATTACTTTGGTTATGTAAAAGATTCTATAACTATGAGTACAGGAGATTTTTCTGTAAGAGGCATGATAATTGATATATTTTTAATAAATGAAAAACATCCCATTAGAATAGAACTTGATGATGATAAAATAATTAGTATTCGATATTTTAATGAAGATACTCAAAGAACAATAGAAAATATTGAAAATATTATAATTAAGCCAATTACTGAACTTAAAACAAAAACATATTCATCTTTTTATGATTATACAGATAATGCAGCACTTATAAAAATAAATAGTAATCAAATTGAAGTATCATATAAAAAATTAATGTTAGATATTTTAAATTATTCAAAAGAAAATAATATAGAAGAAAAATTAATGTTTGAATATGATGAAATTAATCCAGAATATCAGATATCATTAAATTCTTTAAAAGAAAATATAGATGATATAGAAATTAATACAAAATCATTAGATAATTTTAATAACGACTTTGAACTTTTAAAAACAAGAGTAAATTCTTGGTTAAATGAAAATAAAACAGTCATTTTTTGTCTTTCTAATGATCGAGAAATAAAGAAAATTAATAAGTTAATTCCAAATGTAAAAATAATTAAACAAAAAATTAACAATGGTTTTATAATTAATAATTTAATTGTAATCGGAGAATTTGATATAGATAATGTAAAAAGAGATTATAAGTATCAAAATAATTTATATGGTGGTAAAAAGATAACTGATTATAATGAATTAAATAAAGGAGATTATGTTGTTCATATAAATCATGGTATAGGTATATATAATGGCATTGTTAGTTTAACAAGTAATAATATTACAAAAGATTATATTCAAATACTATATTTAGGTAATGATAAAATTTATGTTCCTGTTCAAAAAATAGAAAAAATATATAAGTACTCTGATAAAGATGGAATTGCTCCGAAATTAAATAAATTAAATTCTTCCGCTTGGTTAAAAACAAGAAAATATGTTGAATCAAAAATTAAAGATATAACTCAAGAATTAATGGATTTATATCAAAAAAGAATATCAATTAAAATTAAACCATATAAAACATATGAGGAAGAAGAAATATTTGATAAAGAATTTATTTATAATTTAACAATGGATCAAAAAAGAGCAATTAATGATATTAATGATGATTTAACTTCAGGAGTTCCTATGGATAGACTTTTATGTGGTGATGTCGGCTTTGGTAAAACTGAAGTTGCATTAAGAGCTATGTTTAAGGCAGTTTTAAATAATTATCAGGTAATTTATTTATGCCCAACAACTATTTTATCTAAGCAGCAGTATAATGTTGCATTAAAAAGATTTAATTCTTGGCCAATTACAATTAAACTTTATAATAGGTTTACCACTAAAAAGGAGGAAACTCAAATTTTACAAGGTGCTGAAAAAGGGACTATTGATATAATTTTTGGTACGCACAAATTATTAAATGAAAAACTAAAAATGAAAAAATTAGGTTTGCTCATTATTGATGAAGAGCAAAGGTTTGGTGTAAAACATAAAGAAAAAATTAAAGAGTTAAAAAATGATATTAATGTATTGACATTATCCGCTACACCAATACCAAGGACATTAAAAATGGCTTTATCTGGGCTACGTAATTTATCAATCATCGAAACTGCTCCAAGTAATAGATATCCTGTGCAAACATATGTAGCGTCCGAAGATGAGTTACTTGTAAAAGATGCAATTTATAAAGAAATAAGTAGAGATGGTCAGATATTTATTTTATATAATAATATTGCAAACCTTGAGCAAAAAGTATATGAAATAAACAAATTAGTACCTGAGGCAAAGTGTAGATTTGCACATGGCCAAATGGATAAAGACGAACTTGATGATATTATGGAAGATTTTACTTTACATAAATTTGATGTTCTTATTTGTACAACCATTATTGAAAATGGAATTGATATAGCTAATGCAAATACATTAATTGTATACGATGCCGATAGATTTGGTTTATCCCAACTATATCAAATTCGAGGAAGAGTTGGTAGAAGCGATAAAATTGCTTATGCTTATTTACTATATAATAAAAATAAAATGCTTAATGATATAGCAATTAAGCGCCTTCAAGCAATTAAAGAGTTTACTGCATTAGGAAGTGGTTACAAAATTGCTATGCGAGATTTATCTATTAGAGGTTCTGGAGATATATTTGGTTCATCACAAGCTGGTTTTGTAGATACGGTTGGAGTGTCATTATATACTAAAATGATTGAAGATGAGTTAAAAAAAATTAATGGTATAAAGGTTGAGGAAGATGATGACGAACAAACACTTATTAATATAGATACTCATATAGATGATAATTACGTAAGTGATGAAAATATTAAAATTGAAATACATCAAATGATAAATGAAATAGATTCTTATGATAAATTAATAGAAATTAAATCAAAAATAATTGATAGATTTGGTAAAATAGATGATAAAATAGAAAACTATATGTATGAAGAATGGTTTGAAAAACTAGCCCAAAAATTAAATATCACAAGAGTAAGACAAAATGATAGATTTATAGAATTAGAATTACCAAAACAGCTTTCTAGTGAGGTTAAAGGTGATAAATTATTAATTAACGCACTTAGCATAAATAAAAACTTCAATTTTTCATATCGTCATGACTGTATTATCATTTCATTACAGTTAAAAGGTTTAGAGGATCATTTTATTAAATATATTGTAAAACTATTAAATACTTTAGTATAAACATAATAAAATAATACACACTATAATTGAGGTGTGTTTTTTGAAAAGTACAGGAATTGTTAGAAAAATTGATGAATTAGGTAGAATAGTAATTCCTAAAGAAATAAGAAATGTATTAAATATACAATGTAATGATGATTTAGAAATTTATGTTGATAATTATAATATAATATTAAAAAAATATGAAAAGTTGGATAATTTAATAAATTATATAAACAAAATAGTAACATTTTTTAATGATTATTCTGATATAAAAATGTATGTAACAAATAAAGAAAAAATAATTTCTCAAGGAGAATTATTAAATGTAAAATTAAATGCTAAATTAAAGGAATTAGTTGAAGAAAGAAAAAAATATGAAAGCGATAATTTAGATTTAATTTTAAACATTAACGGGTATTTTAATATTTTTCCCATAATAATTGATAGCGATATTATAGGTTTATTAGTATTTGTAAAAGCAGATAATTTTACAAAATCAGAACAAAATTTATGCAATATTATTTTAAAAATTGTTGAAAACAAATAATAAATATGTTAAGATGAGTTTGTTAATGTTGAAAAGGGAAGATTTATAGAATAATTTTTTGTAGAGAGTTTTTCATAGGTGAAAGAAAAATATTAATTATCTATATTGTGAGTCTTTGAGTTAACGGGTAATTCCCTTATAATTAAAAGTGCATGATAATCATGAATTAAGGTGGTACCGCGGATATTTATTCGTCCTTTAGTTCATGATTTTTTGTTTTTAAAAAAGAAGGAGTAGGAAATGGAAAGAGGATTTGAAAAAATAAGTTATGAAGAATTTCAAAAGTTGGAAAATGCAAGTAAAGAGTTATACGATAATATAGTTTTACCTGAAAGAAAAACAAGTAAAAGTGCTGGATATGATTTTATAGCATTTTCTGATATTGTTATTAAACCTGGAGAAATAAAAAAAATACCTACAGGCTATAAAGTTAAACTTCAGGATGACGAAGTATTATTAATTGTGGTAAGAAGTTCAATGGGATTTAAGTATAATATTCGGATGTGTAATCAAGTAGGAATTATAGATAAAGATTATTATGGAAATAGTAATAATGAGGGACATATATGGATTAAACTTCAAAATGAAGGAACAGAAGACTTTGAAATTGAAATTGGTGATGCGATTTGCCAAGGAATTTTTACTAAATTTTTAGTAACAGATAATGAAGAGAAAATAACAAATAAGAGAACTGGTGGAATAGGTTCCACTAATAAATAAATATAAGGAGTGATAATATGGATAAATATTATATTTCGACTGCAATAGCATATACTTCAGGAAAACCTCATATAGGTAATACTTATGAAATAGTTTTAGCTGATGCTATTGCTAGATATAAAAGGCAAAAGGGATTTGATGTTTATTTTCAAACTGGTACTGATGAACACGGATTGAAAATTGAAACAAAAGCTAAAGAAAAAGGAGTAACTCCTAAAGAATATGTTGATGTTATAATTGATAATGCAAAAGATTTATGGAAAAGTTTAAATATTTCATATGACTTTTTTATAAGAACTACTGATGAATTTCATGTTCGTAGAGTTCAAAAAATATTTGAAAAGTTATATGAAAAAGGTGATATATATAAGGGAGAGTATAAAGGATTATATTGTGTACCATGTGAATCATTTTGGACTGAAACACAAGCTGTAGATAATAAATGTCCTGATTGTGGTAGAGATGTTACAGTTGTTACAGAAGAAGCTTATTTCTTTAAATTAAGTAAATATCAAAAAAAATTGGAAGAATTTTATGA
>OIZL01001512.1_pt1 | contig 12362 bp, 13 predicted proteins | sample 1588541 | NCBI WGS metagenome assembly OIZL01 (sample SAMN03283285) | human gut metagenome | biome: human-associated habitat; material: feces | host: Homo sapiens | place: Peru | collected 2012 | reverse complement strand
GACCAAATCGTTGGTGGTGTAGTTCCTCGTGAATATATTCCAGTAACTGACAAAGGTTTACAAGAAGCTATGGCTGGAGGTATCTTAGCTGGATATCCAATGGTTGATATAAAAGCTACATTATTTGATGGATCATACCATGATGTAGACTCATCAGAAATGGCATTTAAAATTGCTGCAAGTATGGCTTTAAAAGAAGCTAAAAATAAATGTAATCCTTGTATTTTAGAACCTATTATGAATGTAGAAGTTAGAGTACCAGAGGAATACATGGGAACAGTTATGGGAGACCTTACAAGTAGAAGAGGTAAACCACTTGGAAATGAATCAATGGGAAGAGACATTGCAATTAAAGCAATGGTACCACTTTCAGAAATGTTTGGTTACATGACAGTTCTAAGAAGTAATACTCAAGGAAGAGGAACATATCAAATGATATTTGATCATTATGAAGAAGTACCAAAGAGTATTGCAGAAGACATAATTAAAAAGAATAGTGTAAACTAAGTAAAATAAAGATTATGTTTTAATAAAATTGCTAAATAATACTTGAATTATTTCAAAGTATTAGATAAAATATATTTATATTGGAAAAGGAGGAAATAAAATGGCAAAACAAAAATTTGACCGTTCAAAAGAGCACGTTAATATAGGTACTATCGGACACGTTGACCATGGTAAAACTACATTAACAGCTGCTATTACAAAATATTTCGGAGAATTTATGGATTATGATCAAATCGATAAAGCTCCAGAGGAAAGAGAAAGAGGTATTACTATTAATACTGCTCACGTTGAGTATTCAACTGACAAACGTCACTATGCTCACGTTGACTGTCCAGGACATGCTGATTATGTTAAGAACATGATTACAGGTGCTGCTCAAATGGATGGTGCTATTCTAGTTGTTAGTGCAACTGATGGACCAATGCCTCAAACAAGAGAACACATCTTACTTTCTCGTCAAGTTGGTGTACCAAAAATGGTAGTATTCATCAATAAGTGCGATATGGTAGATGATCCAGAACTTTTAGACTTAGTTGAAATGGAAGTTCGTGAATTATTAAATGAATACGGATTCGATGGAGACAATACTCCAGTTATTCGTGGATCTGCATTAAAAGCTCTTGAAGGTGATGAAAAATGGGTACAACCAATTAAAGACCTTATGGCTGCTGTTGACTCATGGATTGATACACCTAAGAGAGATAATGACAAACCATTCTTAATGAGTATTGAAGATGTATTTACTATTACAGGACGTGGAACTGTTGTTACAGGACGTGTTGAAAGAGGTAAATTAAATCTTAATGATGAAGTTGAAATCGTTGGATTAAAACCAACAAGAAAGACTGTTGTTACTGGTATCGAAATGTTCAGAAAATCATTAGATTATGCTGAAGCTGGAGATAATGCTGGTGTATTATTACGTGGTATTTCTCGTGAAGATGTAGAACGTGGTCAAGTATTAGCTAAACCAGGAAGTGTTACTCCACATACTAAGTTTAAAGCTGAAGTATACGTACTATCTAAAGAAGAAGGTGGAAGACATACTCCATTCTTCAGTAACTATCGTCCTCAATTCTATTTTAGAACTACAGACGTTACAGGTGTAGTACAATTACCTCAAGGTGTTGAAATGGTTATGCCAGGAGATAATGTTACTATGGAAGTTGAACTTATCGCGCCAATTGCCGTTGAAAACGGAACTGAATTCTCAATTCGTGAAGGCGGACGTACAGTTGGTGCTGGTAAAGTAACTGAAATCTTAAAGTAATTAGAAATTAAATAGATAAGTTAATTCTTGTCTATTTTTTCTTTTGCTACGCTGTTGTAGTTCTTTAGATAAAAATATTAAAAATGTATTGTAATATAAATTTATAAATAGTATTATAGGAAACATTTATGGAGTATATGATATGTCAAGTGGAGCACATAAATATGTAATGGGCAATTATAATAAAACAGCAGGAAGTTCTGAATTAACAGTAAGTACAGTACCAGCGGAACATATAGATATATATTCGGGACAGGCGTAAATGCAAGTCATTTAGAAGATACAGCAGGAGAAACTTCTGGCTGGTATAGTGATTACGTGTATTTTGTTGATTCTTCTTACCTTTGATTCCAATGCGGTGGAGGCTTCTATGGTGGTAATCGTGCAGGCGTTTTCTTATTCAGCAATCATTACTATACCAGTGCTGACATGAGTGATGGCTTTCGTGCAGATCTCTCTATAACAGAATAACTCTATAGAACTACAATGCAATAGCAAATGCCTTATATAAGTACAGCAATAAGGGATATCTGTACTTTTTTTTATCTTAAATATTTACATTTTATTTATGTTATGATACAATTTCTATGTTGCTTGCCTAGTAGCCAAGCGGTAAGGCATCGGACTCTGACTCCGACACTTCATAGGTTCGAATCCTATCTAGGCAGCCATTTTATTATAGAAGGTGAAAAAATGAATATAAAAGAATATGCTAATTATTTAATACCAAATGTTAAGCATGAATATGATTATTACTTAGATTTATATAAAAAAAGAAATTTAAAAGAAGGTGCATATGTATTAAGAAGTGCTCCTAGTCCTACTGGAAAAGTTCATATTGGTAGTTTGATGAATGCTTTAATTAATACATGGTTTGCTAAACAAACTAGTGGTATTTGTTATTTAAGAATTGAAGATACTGATCAAAAGAGATTAATAGAAGATGGTATCAATGGTATAATAAATGATTTTAATGACTTAGATATTCATTTTGATGAGTATCCTAATCATGGAGAATATGGTCCCTATATTCAAAGTGAAAGAAGAGATATATATGCTTCTTTTGCCAAAAAACTTATTATGGAAGGATTAGCATATCCATGTTTTTGTTCTAGTTGTGAATTAGATTCTATTAGGAAAGAACAAATAGATAAAAAAGATAGAATTGGTTATTATGGTAAATATGCTAAATGTAGAGATTTAACTATGGATGAGGCTATTGCTAGAATTAATAATAATGAGCCATATATTATAAGATTAAAATCTTTAGGTAATTTTAATAAGAAAATAGTTCTTAATGATTTAATTAAGGGGCAAATAGAAATGCCTGAGAATGATATTGATGTGGTAATTATTAAGAGCGATGGGCTTCCTACATATCATTTTGCACATGCTGTGGACGATTTTTTGATGGGTACTACGCATGTAATAAGAGGGGATGAGTGGTTATCTAGTTATCCTATTCATTATGAGTTATTTAAGGTATTAGGTTTTAAACAACCTAAATATGCACATATGGCTCCGATAAATATTAAAGAAGAAGATACTGTTAGAAAGATAAGTAAAAGGAAGGATCCATGGGCAAGAATAAGTTATTATGATGAGATGGGGATTCCTACGGAGGCTTTGAAGTTATACATTGCAACGCTTACTAATTCTAATTTTGAGGATTGGTATAATACAAATCAGGATAAGGACATTAGTGATTTTACTTTTTCATTTAAGAAGATGTCTCTTAATGGACCAATTTTTGATCCTTTGAAATTGAGTAATATTGCTAAGACTTATATTAGTAGATTAAAGGCTGATAAGTTATATGAATATTTAGTTAATTATACTAAGAAATATGATTTAGAATTTTATCAATTAATAACTAAATATAAAGATTATACTATAGATATTTTAAATATTGAGAGGAATATTAAGAAACCAAGAAAGGATTTTACTAATTATCAGGATATAAGGAAACATATTTGGTATATGTATAATGAATTGTTTAATTTAAATGAAGATAAATATGATGATGTAGAAATAAAATCATATTATAATAAAGATATATTGTTAGATTATATTAATAATTATTATGATGTTAATGATGATAAAGATGTGTGGTATGAAAAAATAAAGGAGTTAGGGATAAAATATAATTTTTGTCCATCTGTTAAAGAATATAAAGAAAATCCTAGTAATTATTCAGGTCATGTAGGAGATATTTGTGAGTTAATTAGGGTGTGTGTAACTTCGTTAACTATGACTCCTGATTTGTATGAAATATTGAGGTTATTAGGTAAAGAAAATATAAATAATAGAATTAATTTATTTAATGAGTATTTAGATAAAAAATTATAATTTTTGATTATAATTTTTTTTAATATATAAGTGTTGTTGTTTATACAAACTTTTTAATGGAACATATATTGTAATAGGTGAGTTTATATGAATAATAAATATAATAAATTAAATGAGAGTGTGGAATTGAAAAGGAAATTATTTAGTATTGGAATATGTCCTAGTATGGGTCCTAGGGGTTTGAAAGGCGATATGGGACCGACGGGACCTAAGGGTGATAAGGGAGAAATAGGAGAAAGAGGACCTCAGGGAATACCTGGTGAAATACCAGTGTCATCTTATGAGGGATTGGCTTTTGCTAGTTTTACAGATGCTAAGAGTATAAACAATATGGAGTTTGAGAATACTTGGCTTGTACCTAATATATCACCTTATTTTACTTTACTTAATAATAGTGAGATAGAACTAATACCAGGAATTTATGAAATTTCTTTTTCAGGTACAATTGAAGGTGGTGATAATACTCATGGAGGGACATTTTATCTTCAAACGAGTGAAGGTTCTGCTTTGAAGGATTTAACTTTTACATTGCCGATTGATACTTTAGAAATGATGCATTTTTCTCAAACAATATTGTTTAGGTTTGATAAGGATACTGTTTTACAGGTACCAGTTGATATTTTAGGAGATTTAAATACTTCTAATGTTGAAATAAAAAATGTAACTCTACTTATAAAGAAAATACATGAATAATATTGCCAAGAAAAAAAGAATGTGTTATAATTTATTTGTTCTTATTTGAGAACAATACTTCTTTTTTGGTCTGTTGGTGAAGTGGTTAACACGTCGCCCTCTCAAGGCGATATACATGGGTTCAAACCCCATACAGATCACCAGTATGTATTTTACCCTTAGGAAATAAGGGTTTTTTAATGAGTTAATGTGTATTAGAAATATTTTTGGATGCTTTTTTCTTTGATATTTTGTAACAATAGTTTGTTTGTAAAGTGTCTTTTTCTCCAAATATAAAATAGAAAAATTTTTTTAAAAGAACAATATATTCTTACTTGTTCAACCGGTGAAGTAGAAACTATGCACATAGGAATGGTAAGAATATCAAGAGTAATTATGAAATTGTTCCAAAATTTTATTGTGAATTAGCAGATAAAATAATTCAGGAGTTTGGTAAAATATGATTAGTTTAGATAAAAAAGAAGATTACATTTTAAAGCAAATGTATGAAATATTAATAAGTAACTTATTTATAACATATCCCGATCTAGAGAAAGACAAGCATGATAATAAAGAAAATTGTTTAAAATGGATTAATATGATTAAAAGTAATAATGATTATCACGTTGTTGTTTATGAAGAAAACAATAAAGTAATTGGTTATTTAAATTATATGGTTATTGAAAATAAAATGTGGATATGTGAAGCACAAGTAAAAGATAAAAATAAAAAAATATTAAAAAAACTTATTACTTATTATATTAAATTAAAAGATGTATCTACTTATGATAAAGTCACTATACATATAAATAGTAATAATATATTATCACAAAAAGTATTTACTCATATTGGATTTAAATTAATTAATAATACTTTGTATGAAATAAGTATGAAAGACTTAACTAAATGGTGTGAAAAGTAAATAGTTAGTATTTGCTTTTTTCTTTATTCTATGTTATTATATAGGGGATTTTGGGGGGCAGAATATGAATAATTTTGTTAATCGTGAGCACTTGAGTGTTTATTTGGAAACACTTAAATATATAGGACAGGGTAGTCAAGGAGTATGTTATTTAAATATTAAAAATAATACTGTATATAAAATATTTCATGCTTATTATGATGACGAGGATGTTTATTGTGATGAAAAAGAAATATTAAAATTTAGTAATATTCATAATGATACTTTTATTTGGCCTATTAATGTTGTAAGAGTAAATAAAGAGATAGTGGGTTATACTATGCCTTATGTTAAGGCAAGGAATTTTCATGAAATAAATCCACTTAATATAAATTTAGAAACTTTAAAAAAGGCTGTTAAGAAAACTTATCAAGATATTCTTTTAATTACTCAAAATAATGTTAGAATGTATGATACTACTTATAATGTTATGTATACTAGTGGGCATATTTATGTTATTGATACGATAGAATATGATTATGCAAAGGTAACATATTTAGAGAATAGAGAGAGTATTGATGAGTTAGTTAAAATGTTTTTGGTAGATAATTATTTTGATTATTTTGTTAGAGATAGTAAGATATTAAGTGAGATGTATGATTGTAAGGATGTAGATAGTATATCTTTTATAGAAGAATTTAAGAATGAATTAAGTAATTATATGGGAATGGAAATTAATACTTTAAATAAGGCTAAGTCCTTAGTTAAGAGAGTAAATATGCCTAGTTATGGAAGAAGTATAATTAAGATTAACTATTAGTAGTTAATTTTTTTTATGTGTTTTTGCTATGCTGTTATTACAATATGTATAATAATTTCTAAATGGATAAATTCTTGTATTTAGTCTTATTTTATGTTAGAATTAATATAGAGAATGAGGTAGATAGGATGAGATTAAATAATAAAGGGTTTAGTCTAATTGAAATTCTTTCTGTTATTTTAATATTATCTATTATTTTAGCTATTGCTATTCCTGATACTATTTATAGTATTAAAAAAGGAGAAGATAAGATTTCTTCGATAAATGATGAGGTTATTTTATCGGCTGCAAATATTTATGTAGAGGAATTTCAAGATGAACTTAATTGGTATATGGATAATAATCTTAAGATAGCATGTTTTTCTACTTATAAATTAGAAGAAAAAGGTTATTTAACGAACGATAATTTAAAGAGTTATCGTGGCAAATATATTAAAGTAATGCAAAATAATGGGTTAAATTCTTATTATTTTACTGATGCTTGTAATAATTTATAATTCTAATTATAAAATATTCAAATCAATGATATAATTAAATAGGAGGAATAATATGAGAATAGTAATAAGTGCTGGTGGTACTGGGGGTCATATTTATCCCGCTTTGGCCATTTTGAATAAGATAAAAGAAAGTGATAAAGATACAGAAGTTTTGTATATTGGTACTCATAATAGAATGGAAAGTGAATTAATCCCAAGTATGGGTATTAATTATAAGAGTCTAGAAATAATTGGGTTTAATCGTAAGAAAATATTATCTAATATTAAAACCTTAAACTTATTTTTGAAAGCAATAAAGCAAGCTAAGCAATATTTACTTGAGTTTAAACCAGATATTGTCATTGGATGTGGTGGTTATGTAACGGCTCCAGTGATATATGCCGCGAATAAACTAGGTATTAAGACTTTTATTCACGAACAGAATAGTGTTGTTGGAATGAGTAATAAATTTTTAAGTAAATATGCTACAAAGATTGGAGTGTCATTTAAGGAAACATTAAAAGATTTTCCTAAGGATAAAGTTGTTCTTACAGGCAATCCTTGTGGAGATTATGCTACTAAGGTAAAAGAGGCTAGTAAGAAGGAATTTGGATTAAGTAATAAGAAAAAATTAGTTTTAATTGCTATGGGTAGTTTAGGTAGTAGGACTGTTAATGATAAAATTGTATCTTATTTAAATGATTTTAAAGATAATTATGAGGTTCTTTTTGTAACGGGTAAGACTTATTATGATAAAGTTAAGAATTTAAAGACTAAGGCCAATATTAAGATTGTTCCTTATATCAACGAATTGGTTAGGGTTTTAAAAATTACAGATGTTTTTGTAACACGTGCCGGGGCTTCAAGTATTAGTGAAATAGAAGCTTTAAAAGTACCATCTATCTTTATTCCTAGTCCTTATGTTCCAAATAATCATCAATATAAAAATGCAGATGTTTTAGTTAAAAATGGGGCTGGAATTATGATTGAGGAGAGTGCTTTAACTAAAGAAAAATTACTTCATGAAATAGATACTTTATTAAACGATAAAGCTAAGTATGAAGAGATAGTTAATAATTTAAATAAGATTAAAGTAGATAATAGTTTAGATAAAATATATGAAATAATAGAAAACTTGGTGAAATGATGGACTTTAATGAAAAGATAGAGAATTTAATAAGCTATATAAGGAAGAATAAATTAGCTAAATACTTAGAAAATATTAATATAAAAATTTTTAATACATATAAAGTAAATGCTAAGGCTAGGTTAGTTGTTTTTCCTAAAGACATTCAAAGTTTAAAAAAGATAATTAAAGTTATTAAAGATAGTCATTTAAAGTATTTTACTTTAGGTAATGGTTCAAATGTTATATTTAATTTTACTTATTATGATGGTGTAATTATAAAGTTAGATAAGTTAGATAAATTAAAAATAGATAATACTTTAGTAACTGTGGGGGCTTCTTATATGTTACCTAAGTTATCTTATCAAATGGCGAAGAAAGGTTTATCAGGTTTAGAGTTTGCTTACGGTATACCTGGTTTAATAGGAGCGAGCGTGGCAATGAATGCTGGAGCCTATAAAAAAGATATGTCTAGTATAGTACGTAAGGTTAAAGTATTAACTCCCGAACTTGAAATAAAAACATTATTTAATAATAATTTACAGTTTGCTTATCGTGATTCGTTTTTTAAACATAATAAAGGATATATTATTCTTGAGGTTACTTTAAAATTAGTAAAGAAGAATGAAATGGAGATTTTAAGTTTAATGAAAGAAAGAAAGCTGAAAAGAATCGAGACTCAACCTTTAAATTATCCTTCAGCGGGTAGTGTTTTTAGGAATCCAGATAATGGATATGCTGGTAGTTTAATTGAACAGTCTAATTTAAAAGGTTATCATATAAACGGGGCTACAGTATCTACGAAGCATGCTAATTTTATAGTTAATAAGGGAAGTTGCTCTGGTGAGGATATAGTTAAATTAATTAATCATATTAAAAAAACTATTAAAGATAATTACAACATTGATTTAATATTAGAACAAATCATTATAAATGGTGATTACAGTGAGTAATAAGAAAATTAAGGTTAAAGTTAAAGTAAGAAAATTAAAAATTTTAAATATTATATTATGTTTACTTATTTTATATATTTGTTATTTTATAATAAGTACTATTATAAATAAAAAAATAACAAATATTTATATAACTGGTAATAATATTATTAGTGATAAAGAAATAATAAGTATTTCTAATTTAGAAGATTATCCATCTTTTGTTTTAACAAGTTCTAATAAGATAAAGAAATTATTATTACAAAATGATTATATTAAAGAAGTAGAAGTAACAAAAAAAATATTTGGTAAGATAATTATTAAGATAAAAGAAAAAAAGATATTATTTAAAGAAAAAGATACAAATAAACTAGTTTTAGAAGATAAGACTAAAGTAGATAATATTTATAGTATAGATGAAGTTCCTATTTTAATAAATACAGTGGATTCAAGTGAGTATGATTATTTTATTAAGAAAATTAGTAAGGTAGATAGTAATATTTTACTTAAGATAAGTGAAATTGAATATGCTAAGGTTGATGTTGATAAGCAAAGGTTTTTATTATATATGAATGATGGTAATTATGTATATATTACTTTAAGTAAGATCGATAATTTAAATAAATATGAAGAGATATACAATAGTTTAGAAGGTAAACAGGGAATAATATACCTAGATTCTGGAAATTATTTCGAGGAAGTAAAATAAGTATTTACTAATTTAAAAAAACATTATATAATTACTATAGAATTGTGAGGATATTATGGAAGATAATAAGATACCATATCATGTAGCTATCATCATGGATGGCAATGGTAGATGGGCTAAAGAAAGAGGAAAAGTTAGAAGTTATGGACATGAGATAGGTGCTAAAACATTGAAAGAATTAGCTTTATATGCATTTTCTAAAGGAGTTAAGGTATTAAGTGTTTTTGCATTTTCAACGGAAAACTTTAAAAGAAGCGAAGAAGAAGTTGGTTTCTTAATGAATTTATTTATTAAATTATTTAATACAGAATTTAAAATATTTAATGAGAAAGATATTAAAGTAGTATTTTCTAAAAAAGAAAGTGGTTTACCATCTAAGGTAGAAGAAGCCATTAAAAGAATAGAAAATGATACTAAAAATAATAAAAGTGGTATCTTTAATATCTGTATAAACTATGGAGGAAGAAGTGAAATTGTTGATGCTTGCAAAAAGATAACTAATAAAGTATTAAATAATGAAATAAGTGTAGAAGATATAAACGAAGAAGTATTTAGTGATAATTTATATAATAAATTACCTGATATCGATTTACTTATTAGAACAAGTGGTGAATATCGTATTAGTAACTTTATGATGTGGCAATTATCATATAGTGAGATGTATTTTACAGATACGTATTTTCCTGATTTTAAACCTAGTGAATTAGATAAAGCATTTATAAATTATAGTAAAAGAGATAGAAGATATGGAGGAATAAACAATGAAAAAAAGAGTTGTTAGTGCATTCCTTATGATTCTTATATTTGCTTTATGTATTATTATAAGCAGTAAGATATTTGCTATTTTAATGCTTATATGTGGTAATTTGTGTTTAAAGGAACTTATTGATATTAAGTATAAAAATAAATATATAGATTTTGTTAAATTTGTTTGTTATCTATCAATATCAATACTTATTTTAAATGGTGTATTTTTTAAGTTTAATACTTTATTTACTTTGATATTTCCTATATTATCTATTATTACACCAATAATATTTTATAATAATAATGATAAATATAATATGGAAGATAGTCTATATTTGATAGGAATAACATTCTTTTTAGGAATAGCTTTTAATATTATTGTTTATTTAAGAGAAATTGATATTGCATTATGTTTATATATCTTTTTGGTGGCTTGTTTAACTGATACGTATGCATATATTGGTGGAAGTTTAATAGGTAGACATAAATTAACAGAAATATCCCCTAAAAAAACTATCGAAGGATCCATATTAGGAAGTTTTATGGGTACTATTTTAGCTAGTATATATTATTTAACTGTAATTGATGCTAATAATATATTTAAGGTATTATTAATGACATTTATATTAACAGTTTTAAGTGAATTTGGTGATTTAGTATTTTCTAGTATTAAAAGACATTTTAAAATTAAAGATTACTCAAACATCATACCTGGACATGGTGGTATGTTAGATAGATTTGATAGTATAATATATGTAGCATTAAGCTATGTACTTGTCTTAACAATAATGTAAGAAAGGTGGTTCGTTATGACATTTATAATATTTATATTAGTTTTAGGTGCGGTGGTACTAGTTCATGAGTTTGGACATTTTATAAATGCTAAAATATTTAAAACTTATGTATATGAGTTTTCTATTGGAATGGGAAAAAGATTATGGTATTTTAAGAAAAAAGGTGGTGAAACCGAGTATTCAATACGATTATTTCCTATCGGGGGCTTTGTACGTTTAGCAGGTGAAGAAGTAGATGATGATAAAAAAATACCTAAGAATAGAAAACTTTGGGCTAAGTCGTTTTGGCAAAGATTTCTAATTATGTTTGCAGGTGCAGGATTTAACTTTATATTTGCTATACTACTATTATTTATCATAGGAATATCTTATGGTAGTGTTTCTACAAAACCAATAATAGGAAGTGTAAGTATGAATTATCCATCATATGAAGCAGGATTAAGAGATGGCGATACTGTTTTAAGTATAGATAATGTTAATGTTAAAACTTGGGATGATATGATTTGGGAATTAACCATGAAAAATGGTAAAGAAACTACATTCAAAGTAAAAGATATAAATGCTAATATAAAGGAAATTAAAGTAAAACCAATTAAAGAAGTAAAAGAAAACGAAGAGAGTTATGTATATGGAATTAGCAGAGATACTACAAAATATAGGGGATTTTCTCATGCTATAGATTATACTGTTACTAAAACAAAATCATTATTTACTGTAATGTTTAAGACTATTGGTGCTTTATTTACAGGAGGAGTTTCTGTTAAAGACTTATCTGGTCCTGTTGGTATTTATTCAATCGTAGATACCCAAAGTAAAGCAGGATTTGAAAGTTTACTATATCTTGTAGCATTTTTAAGTATTAATGTAGGTGTTATTAATTTAATACCATTCCCAGCATTTGATGGAGGAAGAATATTATTTTTAATAATAGAAAAAATTAAAGGTAAACCAGTAGATCCTAAAGTAGAAAATACTATTCATAGTATAGGTTTCTTCTTATTATTGGCATTAATTATATATGTTACATTCAATGATATATTGAGATTATTTGGTTAAAGT
>OIZL01001510.1_pt1 | contig 12368 bp, 23 predicted proteins | sample 1588541 | NCBI WGS metagenome assembly OIZL01 (sample SAMN03283285) | human gut metagenome | biome: human-associated habitat; material: feces | host: Homo sapiens | place: Peru | collected 2012 | reverse complement strand
TTATAGATTATCTAAGTAAACCAATACAAAGACCAGAATTAGAAGAAGTACTAGGTAAAATATTAAGTAACAACATTTCATCAGAAAAAATACCAGAAGAAACAAATACAAATAACCTTTCATACTTAGAAGAACATGGTATAGATACAAAAACACCGCTAGAAATGTTTGGTAGTGAAGAAATGTATATAGATTCAATAAAAACATTTATAGAAGAAACACCAGAATCTTATACTAATCTTATGAGATATTATTTAGACAATAATTTGGAAGATTATAAAATTCTAGTTCACAAATTAAAAAGTGAAAGCAGGTATATTGGACTAAATAAATTTTCAGATATGTGTTTAGAACATGAAACAAAAGCAAAAGAAGGGGATAATCAATATATAATATCAAACTTCAGTATATTAATAAAAGAATACAAAAATGTAATAAGAATATTAAAAGATTTTATAGGTACGACAAATAAATAAAAATGTAAACAGGTAATAAGCAAAAATATTATCTGTTTTTTCTATTTGCCTAAAACACTTAAAAAAAGAGGTGTAAACTTTACAAAAAATTTATTTAAAAAAGGGGTTGATTTTTACATAATTTTATCATATAATTATCATTGTATGACTGCGGAGAAGCGCGAGGTTGCTGATACACCCGGTTAAGTTGTAATGCCTTAACTAAATATCAGGTAATTCGTGCCGAGCGAGTCTATTATAAAATAGGCGAAGGAGGGTAATTATGGCAAAAGAGAAGGTTCGTATCAAATTAAAAGCGTATGATCATAGAATACTTGATGTAGCAGCAAGCAAAATAGTAGATACAATCAAAAGAACAGGTGGTAAAGTTTCTGGACCAGTTCCACTACCAACTGATGTTGAAAAATTCACTATATTAAGAGCTGTTCACAAATATAAAGATTCTCGTGAACAATTTGAAATGCGTACACACAAAAGATTAATAGATGTAGATAGTCCAAGTAAAGAAACAGTTGATGCATTATCACACTTAGATTTACCTAGTGGAGTAGACATCGAAATCAAATTATAATAATGGAGGGAGTAATTAAAATGAAAGGAATCTTAGGACGCAAAGTTGGAATGACTGAAGTCTTCACAACTAACGGATTACTTATACCTGTAACTGTTGTTGAAGTTGAACCAAATATAATAACTCAAATTAAAACGGTTGAAAAAGATGGGTATAACAGCATTCAATTAGGTGCTTTCACTAAAAGAGAAAAAGTATCTAATAAACCAGAAATGGGACATGTTAAGAAAGCTAACACTACACCTAAGCGCTTCTTAAAAGAAATTAAAGGGTTAGATGTATCAAACTATGAAGTTGGACAAATAATCGGTGTAGACACTTTTGAAGCTGGAGAACTTGTAGATGTAACTGGTACATCAAAAGGAAAAGGCTTCCAAGGAACAATTAAAAGACATAACTTCTCAAGAGGACCTATGTCACACGGTTCTCATTACCACAGAGCTGTAGGTTCACGTGGACCAATGAGACCAATGAGAGTATTAAAAGGAAAGAAATTACCAGGACATATGGGTAATGAACAAGTAACTATTCAAAATCTAGAAATAATTGCAGTAGATACTGAAAATAATTGCTTATTAATAAGTGGTAATATTCCAGGACCTAAACAAGGTTATGTTCTTGTAAGAACAGCTGTTAAAAATGGTGGAAAAAATGAAGCAAAAGAATTAGTTTCATATGTAGTTGAAGAAGTAGTAGAAAATACTGAAGAAGTAGTAACTGAAGAAATTACAGAAACACCAGAAACAGCCGTTGAAGAAACAACTGAAACAGTTGAAGAAACTTCACAAAAGGAAGGTGAAGAATAATGGCAAAAATTAAAGTATTAAATTTAAATGGAGAAACAAAGGAAGACATCACATTAAATGATACTGTATGGAACACTGAAGTAAATGAAATAGTTTTATCAGATGCTATTAGATTACAAATGGCTTCATTAAGACAAGGAACTCATGATACTAAAGGTAGAAGCGAAGTATCTGGTGGTGGAAGAAAACCATGGAGACAAAAAGGTACTGGACGTGCTCGTCAAGGTACAATAAGAGCTCCTCACTGGGTTGGCGGTGGAATAGTATTCGGACCAACTCCAAGAGATTATGGTTTCAAAATGAATAAGAAAGAAAGAAGACTTGCATTAAGAAGTGCTCTTTCAGACAAATTCCAAAATAAAGAATTATGTGTTGTAGAAAATTTAGAATTGGCTACACCAAAAACTAAAGACTTCAAGAAAGTTTTAGAAACATTAAAATTAGAAGGAAAAACACTTATAGTTACTGATGGTGAAAATGGCAATGCATGTTTAGCAGCAAGAAACTTAACTAACTTACATGTAATTGAACCAAGTAGCATCAATGTATTAGATTTAGTAGGTGCAGATAACTTATTAATCGATGTTGAAAGTGTTAAAAAGATAGAGGAGGTGCTTAAATAATGAATTACGAAATAATTAAAGCACCAGTTATAACTGAAAAAACAAATAACTTAGCAAGTGAAAACGTATATGTATTCAAAGTTGATAAAAAAGCTAACAAAACTCAAATTAAACAAGCAATTGAATCAAAATTTGGAGTAAAAGTAGAAAGCGTTAACACTGTTAATACACAAAGCAAAAAAAGAAGAGTAGGAAAATATACAGGTTACACATCTTCTTATAAAAAAGCTTATGTAAAACTAAAGGAAGGCTCTAAAATAGAGTTTTAGAAGGTGATTATATATGGCAATAAGAAAATTTAAACCAATAACTAATGGTCAAAGAAATAAAAGTACATTAGTAAACGAAGAAATAACAAAATCTACTCCAGAAAAAAGCTTAACTGAAAAATTAAATAAAAAAGCTGGAAGAAATAATCAAGGTAAAATAACTGTTAGACATCGTGGTGGCGGAGTTAAAAGGAAATACCGTGTAATAGATTTCAAAAGAAATAAAGATGGTGTTATCGGAACTGTTGCATCAATTGAATATGATCCAAACAGAAGTGCTAATATAGCTTTAATAAACTATGCAGATGGTGAAAAAAGATATATAATAGCACCACTTGATTTAAAAGTTGGAGATAAAATTGAAAGTGGAGAAAATGTAGATATCAAAGTTGGTAATGCTCTTCCACTTATGAACATTCCTGTTGGTACAGTTGTACACAACATCGAAATGAATCCTGGAAAAGGTGCTCAACTAGCAAGAAGTGCTGGATCAAGTGCACAAATCCTAGGAAGAGAAGGAAAATACGTATTATTAAGATTAAAGAGTGGTGAAACTAGAAAGATTCAAGGTGTATGCCGTGCTACAATTGGTACAGTAGGAAATCTTGATTATGAACTAGTACACTTAGGTAAAGCAGGTCGTAAAAGACTTATGGGTTGGCGTCCAACAGTACGTGGATCAGTTATGAACCCTAATGATCACCCTCATGGTGGTGGTGAAGGTAAAGCTCCAGTAGGACGTAAAGGACCAATGACTCCTTGGGGTAAACCAGCTCTTGGATTAAAAACACGTAAAACAAAGAAAGCAAGCGAGAAATTAATAGTATCTCGTAGAAAGAAAAAATAAAGAAAGGATTTGTGAGTATGTCAAGAAGTTTAAAAAAAGGACCTTACGTTTTTGAAAGATTACTAAATAAAGTAAATTCATTAAACGAAAGTGGAAAAAAAGAAGTAATTAAAACTTGGTCACGTCGTTCAACAATCTATCCTGATTTCGTTGGACACACAATTGCAGTACACAATGGAAAAGATTTCATTCCTGTGTATATCACAGAAGACATGGTTGGTCACAAACTAGGAGAGTTTGCATTAACTCGTAAGTTTGGTGGACACGCTGGCGAAAACAAATAGGAAGGTGAATAAATGGAAACTTATGCAATACATAAAGGTGCCATGATTGCACCTAGAAAAGCAAGAATGACACTTGACCTTATAAGAGGAAAAAAAGTAACAGAAGCAAGAGCAATACTATTAACAACTAACACTAAAGGTAGTCGTTTAATCAGTAAAGTTCTTGAAAGTGCTACTGCAAATGCAGTAAACAACTTAAATCTTAAAGAAGAAGATTTATATGTAACAGAAACTTATATCAGTGAAGGACCTACACTAAAAAGAAGTAAAATAGCTTCTCGTGGTTCAGTTGATAGAAGAGACAAAAGAACAAGTCACATATTTGTTAAAGTAAGTGACAAGAAAGGAGCTACAGAATAGCATGGGACAAAAAGTAAGTCCAGTCGGACTAAGAATCGGAATCAATAAAGACTGGGAAAGCAAATGGTATGCTAAAAATAAAGATTTCTCTAAAATGTTAAATACAGATATTAAAATTCGTAAATACTTAGAAAAAGCTTTAAAAGGTAGCTCAGTTGCAAACATAGTTATTGAAAGAAACAATAAAAGAACAAATGTAATAATTAACACTTCTAAACCAGGTGTTGTAATAGGACGTGGTGGAGAAGAAATAGAAAAACATAAGAAAGCTTTATCAAAATTAACTGGTGAAGACATCTATGTTTCAATCGTTGAAATCAAACAACCAGACTTAAATGCAGCATTAGTTGCAGAACAAATTGCAATGCAAATTGAAAATCGTGCTTCATTCAGAATGGCTCAAAAAAGAGCAATAAGAAACACAATGAAAGCAGGAGCAAAGGGTATTAAAACTCAAGTATCAGGTCGTTTAAATGGTGCAGAAATTGCAAGAAGCGAAGGATACACTGAAGGAACAGTACCACTTCATACTTTAAGAGCTGATATAGATTATGCTCATAAAGAAGCTGATACTATTTATGGAAAAATCGGTGTAAAAGTATGGATCTATAAAGGAGAAATCCTTCCTGCTAAAGGAAATAAGGGAGGTAAGAAAGATGTTACTACCAAAGAGAACTAAATATAGAAAACCTCATCGTGTTAGTTACGAAGGAAAAAGTAAAGGTAAAAATGTATTATCTTACGGAGAATATGGATTAGTTGCAAAAGAAGGAGCTTATATCACTGCTAGACAAATAGAAGCTGCTCGTGTAGCTATGACAAGAGAAATGAAAAAGTCTAAAAGAGGTAAAGTATTCATCAACATATTCCCTCATTTAGCAAGAACTAAAAAACCTTTGGAAGTTCGTATGGGAAGCGGAAAAGGTAACGTAGAAGAATGGGTAGCAGTAGTTAAAGAAGGTAAAATCATGTTTGAAATGACTGATGTAACTGAAGAAACTGCTAGAGAAGCATTCAGATTAGCTGGACATAAACTACCTATCAAAACAAAATTCATTAAGAAAGAAGGTGTAACTAATGAAAACTAGTGAAATAAGAAAAATGTCTACAGAAGATATCAACAAAAAAATCACTGAAACTAAAGCAGAATTATGGAATTTACGTTTCAGTAGTGCTACTGGTTCATTAGAAAAACCTCATAGAATTAGAGAATTAAGACATGACGTTGCCAGAATGAAAACTGTACTTAACGAACGTAAGGAAAGTAAGTAGGAGGATTTATGGAAAAGACTAATGAAACTAGAGTAGGTAAAGTAGTAAGCACTAGTATGGATAAAACAATCGTAGTATTAGTTGAAACTTACAAAAATCACCCACTTTATAAAAAAAGAGTAAAATACTCTAAAAAATATAAAGCACATGATGAAGAAAACAAAGCAAAAGTTGGAGACATTGTAAAAATATCTGCATGTCGTCCACTAAGTAAAACTAAAAGATATGTATTAGATAGCATTGTTGAAGAAGCTATCATACTTTAAGAAAGGACGTGGGTATTATGGTACAACCAGAAAGCCGTTTAAAAGTAGCCGATAACTCAGGTGCTCGTGAAATATTAGTAATAAGAGTACTTGGTGGTTCATTTGTAAGAAGTGGAAACATCGGTGACGTAGTAGTTGGGACTGTTAAAAAAGCAATACCTAACTCTAACACTAAAAAAGGAAAAGTAGTAAAAGCTGTAATAGTTAGAACAGTTCAAGGCGTTAAAAGACCTGATGGATCATACATCAAATTTGATGATAATGCTTGTGTTCTAATTAAAGATGATAAGAGTCCAGTAGGAACTCGTGTTCTAGGACCTGTTGCTAGAGAATTAAGAGATAAAGATTTCATGAAAATCGTTTCACTAGCACCAGAAGTATTATAGGAGGGTACTAACGTGAAAATAAAAGTTGGAGATAAAGTAACTGTTATCGCTGGAGATGACAAAGGAAAACAAGGAAAAGTATCAAAAGTTTTAAGAAGCGAATCAAGAGTAATAGTTGAAGGTGTTAATATTGTAAAAAAACATGTTAAACCAAATAGAACTAATGAAACTGGTGGAATACTTGAAACAGAAGCTCCTATCCATATTTCAAATGTAAAAGTTTTAAAAGAAGAAAAAAAAGAAACTAAGAAAGAAACAAAGAAAGTAAGTAAATAGGAGGCAAATAATGGAAACATTAAAAGAAGTTTATGAAAAAGAAATCGTGCCTGCTCTAACAGAAAAGTTTAAATATACTTCAAGAATGCAAGTACCTAAACTTGAGAAGATAGTTCTTAACATGGGTGTAGGTGATGCTACTACAGATTCTAAATACTTAGATGCTGCAGTAAAAGAACTTGAAGTAATCGCTGGACAAAAACCAGTCATAACAAAAGCAAAAAAATCAATCGCTGGATTTAAACTAAGAGAAGGAAACAAAATCGGATGTAAAGTTACATTACGTGGTGAAAATATGTATATCTTCTTAGAAAAATTAATTAAGATAGCATTACCTCGTGTTCGTGACTTTAGAGGAATTTCAAAAGGAAGTTTTGATGGAAGAGGAAACTATACTCTAGGAATTAAAGAACAATTAATATTCCCAGAAGTAGACTACGATCAAGTTATTAAAACAAGAGGACTTGATATAGTAATGGTAACAACTGCTAAAACAAATGAAGAAGCATTAGAATTACTAAGTGGTTTTGGTTTACCTTTCAAGAAATAAGGAGGCATTTAAGTGGCAAAAACAAGTAAATTAGTTAGCTGGAAAAAAGGGTCAAAATTCAAAGCTAGAAATTATACTAGATGCGAAAGATGTGGAAGACCTCACGGTGTATTAAGAAAATTCGGACTATGCCGTATATGCTTTAGAGAATTAGCTTATAAAGGACAAATACCAGGCGTTAAAAAGTCTAGTTGGTAAGAAGGGAGGACTAAAGTTATGGTAAATGATATAATTGCAGATATGCTTACAAGAATTCGTAATGCAGTTGCAATGAAATATAAAACAGTTGAAGTACTTAGTTCTAAAATGACAAAAGAAATAGCTACAATATTAACAAATGAAGGATACATCGATGGTTTTGAAGAAAAAACTGAAGGTGCAAGCAAAACATTAACATTAAATTTAAAATACGGACAAAGAAAAGAAAACGTTATAACAGGACTTAAAAGAATCAGTAAACCTGGTCTAAGAGTTTATGTTAAAAGTGATGAAGTTCCAAAAGTATTAAATGGTCTTGGAATAGCAATCATATCTACTTCAAAAGGAATTATGACAGACAAGGAAGCAAGAAAAGAAAACCTAGGTGGAGAAGTTCTTGCATACATCTGGTAGGTGAATTATGAGTAGAATAGGTAAAAGAGTATTAGTTATACCTGAAGGTGTAACAGTTGATGTTAATGGAAATGTTGTAACAGTAAAAGGAAAATTAGGAGAATTAACTCTTAATACAAAACCTGGAATCAATGTATTAGTTAATGAAGGAAATGTAACAGTTGAAAGAGCAAATGACTCAAAAGAATTAAAACAATTACATGGAACTACTAATGCTAACATAAATAATATGTTAATTGGAGTAAGTACAGGATACAAAAAAGAATTAGAAATTAATGGTGTTGGTTATAAATTTCAAGTTGCTGGTAATAAATTAACTATCAGTGCAGGTTATAGTCATCCAGTTATCATGGAAGCACCAGAAGGAATCAAATTAGATTCACCAAGTCAAACTGAATTAAATATATCAGGATATGACAAACAAGCCGTTGGAGAATTCGCTGCATTAGTACGTAAAGTACGTGGACCTGAACCATACAAAGGAAAAGGAATCAAATATAAAGATGAATTCATAAGACGTAAGGAAGGAAAGAAAGCTGCATAGGGAGGTAAAATATGATAAAGAAAGAATCAAAAAATGCTAATCGTATAGCAAGACATAAACGTATCAGAAAGAACTTATCTGGTACAGCTACTACACCAAGATTAAATGTATTTAAAAGTAATACAAACATCTATGCTCAAATAATAGATGATGAAAAAGGTGTAACATTAGTAAGTGCATCTTCTCTAGAAATGAAACTAAATAAATGTGATATCGAAACTGCTAAAAAAGTTGGAGCAGAAGTTGCTAAAAGAGCATTAGATAAAAAAATCACTGAAGTAGTTTTTGACCGTGGTGGATATCAATATCATGGTAAAGTAAAAGCCCTAGCAGACAGTGCTCGTGAAGCAGGACTACAATTCTAAAGGAGGGACTATAATGGAAAAAACAGAAAGAACTAATAATAAAGAAAGAAATAATAAAAGAGAATTCGTTAAAAAAAGTCCTTATGAAGAAAAAGTAATTTCAATTGGACGTGTAAGCAAAACCACTAAAGGTGGTCGTACAATGAGATTCACTGCAACAGTTGCTGTTGGAGATAGAAAAGGTCGTGTTGGACTTGGAACAGGAAAAGCTGGAGAAGTACCAGAAGCAATTTCAAAAGCAATCAAAGCTGCTGAAAAAAATGTAATTAAAGTTAATCTAGTTGAAGGAAGAACTTTAAGTCATGAAGCAATTGGTGTTTGCGGAGCTGCTAGAGTACTAGTAAAACCTGCTAAAGCCGGTAGTGGAATCATCGCTGGTGGACCAGTTCGTAACGTATTAGAACTTGCTGGAGTAAAAGATATAGTATCTAAATCTTTAGGAAGTAATACACAAATAAACACTGCTAAAGCTGCTATGGAGGCATTAAAAATGCAAAGAGATGCTGAACACGTAGCAAGTCTTCGTGGTAAAAAAGTAGAGGAGATTATAGGATAATGAAATTAAATGAATTAAAAAATCATCCTGGATCTACTCACAGAAGAAAAATAGTAGGTAGAGGACCAGGAAGTGGACTAGGAAAAACAAGTGGACGTGGAGAAAAAGGTCAAAAAGCGCGTTCAGGAGCAAGTATTAAACCTTGGTTTGAAGGTGGACAAAATCCATTATACAAAAGAATACCAAGAAGAGGATTTAATAATGCTAGATTTACTACTAGATATAGTCTAGTAAATGTATCAGACCTTAATAGATTTGAAGATAATACAACTGTAACACCTGAACTTCTTAAAGAAGTAGGTTTAGTGAAAAAAGAATTAAGTGGAGTTAAAATCTTAGGAAGTGGAAACTTAGAAAAGAAATTAACTGTAAAAGCTAATTTATTCACAAACAGTGCTATCAATAAAATAGAAAGTATCGGTGGAAAAGTTGAGGTGATTTAGGTGTTCTCAACATTTAAACAAATTTTTAAAAAAACTAACAAAGATTTAAAACAAAGAGTATTTTATACATTAGGAGCATTATTCATATTTGCACTAGGTAATGCAATTACTGTTCCAGGTATGAAGGCAATAACTAAAGACTTAGGATTCTTAGAATTATTAAATGCAATGAGTGGTGGAGGACTAAAAAGATTTAGTATATTTGCGTTAGGTGTATCACCTTACATAACTGCTTCTATAATATTACAAGTATTACAAATGGATTTAATGGGAATAACTTATTTCCAAGAATTAAAAGAAATGGGAGAAGCTGGTAGAACTAAAATTAATAAAATCAATAGATATTTAGGTATCGGATTTGCATTAATAGAGGGTTACATTTACTCACTAATGTTTATGGGTAAAGGGGCAGACCCAATTCAATATGTAAAAATAAGTTTATTATTAACTGCTGGAACTGCCTTCCTACTTTGGTTAGGAGATCAAATAACTAACAAAGGTATAGGAAATGGAATAAGTCTTATCATTATGGCAGGTATAGTTAGTACCGTTCCAAGCATGATGATTGAAGCATTCAAAAATCTAGTAGTAAATGGTTCAAACTCAGTTGTAGGAATTATATCATTTGTAATATTCATACTACTATATGTTGGAATAATAATTGGTGTAATATATGTACAAGAGGCTGAAAGAAGAATACCTGTACAATATTCAAACAGAAGTGCAGGAGCATACAAAGCTAATCAATCATTCTTACCATTAAGAATAAATTCAGCTGGAGTAATGCCAGTAATCTTCGCATCAGCAGTACTTGCAATACCAACAACTCTAACATACTTTATAAAAAGTGAAGGATTTAAATCTTTCATAACTAAATATTTAACAACAACAACTCCAATAGGATTTGTAGTATATATTCTTCTAATAATTGCATTCACATATGGATATACATTTGTAGCAGCAGTTAATCCGGAAGATATATCAAAAAATCTTAACAAACAAAACGGATACATTCCAGGAATAAGACCAGGAACTGAAACTACTAAATACATTTCAAAAATTCTTTCAAGAATAACATTCCTAGGAGCAATATTTATAGCTGTTATAGCAGCACTACCAATTGTATTCAGTTGGATTTCAAATATGCCTAGTATAGTAACTCTTGGAGGAACAAGTATCTTAATCGTTGTAGGAGTATTACTAGAATTATATAAACAAATAGAAAGTTCAGTAGCAAGTCGTGCTTATAGGAGGTAATTAAATTGAACATAATTTGGATAGCACCACCAGCCGCTGGTAAAGGCACATATAGTTCTTTACTAAAAGAAAAATATGGCTTTAACCACATAAGCGCAGGAGATGCACTAAGAGAACAAGTTAGTTTAAAAACTGAAATAGGAAAAGAAGTTGAAAGCATCATCAATAAAGGTGAAATGGTTAATGATGAATTAATGGCAAAATTAATTGAAGCAAAATTAAAAAGCCTAGATTTAACAAAACCATTTATGCTTGACGGATATCCTAGAAAAATGAATCAAGCACAAGATTATGAACAAATACTAAAAAAATTAAATTTGGATGTGGATAAAGTTATATTTATCAACATTTCAAAAGAAACAGGACTAAAAAGAATATTAGGAAGATTAAACTGTCCTAATTGTAAAAGAAGCTATAACAAATTTCTAAAAGACACAATGCCAAAAACTGAAGGAATATGTGATGATTGTAAAACACCACTTATTTCCAGGGTTGATGACACAAAAGAGTCTTATGAAACAAGATATAATGTGTACATGACTGAAACAAAACCAGTTATTGAATACTACAAAAATCTTGGAAAATTAATAGAAATAGATGGTTCTAAAAGTCCAGAAGAAACACTTAAAGTTATAGAAAATATCTTAGGAGTAAATAATGGTTAGTACTAAAACTGAAAGTGAAATTAGCCTAATGAGTTATGCCGGGAAAGTATGCTTTGACTTACTAGAATTAATGGAAACAGTAATTAAGCCTGGCATAACTACAGAAGAGCTAAATAAAATCGCTGATAAATTTATAAGAGAAAAAGGCTGTACACCATCATTCCTTAACTACGAAGGTTATCCAGCTAGCATATGCACATCAATAAACGAAGAAGTGGTGCATGGAATACCTAGTAAAAGAAAACTAAAAAATGGTGACATAATCACTATTGATGTAGGAGCAATCTATAAAGGATATCATGGAGATACAGCAAGAACTTACAAAGTTGGTAAAATTTCTAATGAAGTAAGTGACTTAATGAAATACACAAAAGAAGCTTTGTATAAGGGATTAAGTGTAATCAAACCTGGTATAAAACTAAATGAGGTATGTAAGGCTATCGAAAGTGTAGCAAAAGAACATGGATATGGAGTAATTCGTGAATTAACAGGTCACGGAATAGGAACTGAAATGCATGAGGATCCATACATTCCAAACTATGCTAACAATGAAAGTGAACTAATTCTAAAAGAAGGAATGACTTTAGCAATCGAGCCGATGTTTAGTTTAAAAGGTAGACAAGTATGGCTACTAGATGATGATTGGACAATCATAACCCGTGACTCATCACCAGCAGCACATTATGAACATACAATTGTAGTTACAAAAGATGGCTACAAAATACTAACAGGAGAGTGATTTAATGGCAAAAGATGGATACATCGAAACTGAAGGAAAAGTACTAGAAATAATCCCAGGAGGGGACTTTAAAGTAAAACTTGAAAACGGTCATATTGTAGAAGCTCGCGTTTCTGGAAAAATGCGTCAAAACCTAATCCGTATCTTTCCAGGTGATACAGTATTACTAGAAATTCCAATTTGTGATTTAACACGTGGGCG
>OIZL01001507.1_pt1 | contig 12391 bp, 8 predicted proteins | sample 1588541 | NCBI WGS metagenome assembly OIZL01 (sample SAMN03283285) | human gut metagenome | biome: human-associated habitat; material: feces | host: Homo sapiens | place: Peru | collected 2012 | reverse complement strand
GCTCTGCAACATCGTCCGCATAGAAGTGTCCGGTGGAGTTGATGCGGCGGCAAATTTGATTGATGTTCGAGGCAACACGGCTGACTGCGGCGGCAAGTTTCTTTTGCTGCGTATAGTCCCCCTTGATGATATAGCCGTCAATCAGCATCTTCCTCGCATACGCTCCAAAGTTCTTTGTTCCGAGTTGTTGCTTCTTCCTTTCGATGAGTTCTTTTTCGTATTCCGTGACTGCAAGCCGCATGATAATCGGTCTTGTTCTATTAGCCATAGGCTGTCCGTCCTTCCGTAAAGTTTGAGGGTTTGGGAGGCTTCCCAACAAGCATTTTTCTGATTAAGGGGGAGGGGTCCCTTAATCGAAAATCGCAAGTGTGGCTACACTTGCTGTGCTTGCTATTCTCTCAAATCGTATTCCCTCGCAGAGATTCCTCGTAAAATACCCCTTCATATAACAACGGACAGTTTATTGGGATTTGTCCGGGATTGAATAGGTTTTTTCTTAATCTCATTTAGATTTGATACGTCTGCATCCACCGTTTTCACATAAAAAAGACTGCTTGGCATTGCGCCTTGCAGTCTATTTATCTCTGTATTCAATTCGTTCGGTCGCACGGCAATCGACATTATTCTAAGGACGAGAACAGCTTTCCGTCGATACTTAGAACATCATCCATCGGAATCTTCACGCCGTCCTGCATGGTGATTTGCCGTTCAAAGTCATCGACCTTTTTGACCGCACCGATCACTGTCACATATTCGCCGCCGGATTTGCGTTCATCGGGTTTGAAGTAGGTTATTTCAATCTCCGGCTCTTCATTGAGGGCATCCATGAGAAGCTGATACTTCATGTCCAATGCAGTCAGAGCTTCCTCGTCAAGCTCAATCCTTTCGTCGGTCAGACGTCCGGTTTCCTTGATGGCGGAGTCGTATCCGGTGAGTGCTGCGAAGGGCGCGAACTGCGCTGCTCGATCTGACATCGGCATCTGCGGTCGCGTCTTGGAGACGTGGTGAGGGAGATTGATAATCTCGTCGTACCGATTATTCATGCGCATTCTGTATCTCACCTCTTAGATAAACTGGAATTTGTCAAATCAAACCAAAGTGTCTGGCAATTATCTCACAAATTTCTTCTCTTGTGTCTTTCTGCGTATCTTGCCGAACTACCGTAAAAAAACCGCTGTTGGCATATTCATCATAGTGCCTTTGACCATTGATAAGTTCCAGACCTCGCCTATAATTCTCCATAACCGTTTTTGAATCTTCACAACTCTCGATAACATTGAGAAGAAATTGCTTTTCAGGGTCGCTTCGGTCAAAGAAACGGTCAACACTCATAGACAAAGGGGAGAGCATAACAGCGACATGATTGTAGTTGGATATTTCTTTAAGAATACCAACAGGAATATTCGTATCAACGATAACTTTCCTATCCTGTGATATCGAAATGAGTTCTGCAACCTCAAATTCTGCCGCTTCTTTTGATGTGCTATAAATCCAACGCTCATACTCCTCGGGAGTCCGAGTAACAAATTCTTTCCAATCAGTTAGGGCTTTCAAAAAGCAAATATCAGGCTGAGCATCTGGTGTTGCTACAGCATCCGATACCTTTGAATGATAGTTTTCTCCGCAGAAAACCATATCATATCGTTCAGCAAGCATTTTTACTGTAGTTGACTTTCCCGCGCAGGCTGTACCTGTAATAAAGTATACATTTTTGAGATAATGTTTTAAAATGTTATTCTCAATTTTCATCTGCTATTTCACCTCCGTCAAATTCCGATTTGTTTGATCCTTCACGCCTTATGCCCGCCGATCTGCGCATTGCGGTCTTTCGCGGTTGCGCCTTCTTCAAGATTCATTGCCTTGAGAATGGCGTTCTTTCCGTACTTCTTCTTGATGGCGAGAGCTGCCTTCTGGATTTTTCGTTCCCGTTCCAAGGCGGCGTCCTCGGCTTTCTGCTTTTCCTCTTCGGCGGCATAGTCAGTGAAGAGGTCGAGCTGGACAACCCCGTCATTTTTCTTCGGCGCGTCCGCTTCCGGCAGGACATGATTTGCAACAACGTACATACGGCGGACAAGCAGATTCTTGTCAACAATCCGGTCGAAGAGTTCTGACACAGCACACATTATTTTGCGGGTAGATGATGTGTGACCGTCGAGGTTGATAGAGCCGTGCGCCTGTTTGGGAATCTCCCGCCCGTAGGGGTCTTTCTCAACCGCGCCGTGATACTTTGCCCTCCGTGACGGGTCAGTCAAGTTCTCAATGTCGTAGCCTACTGTGAGAACCATCTGATCAGTGACAAGCCCCTTGTCCACCAAGTCCAGCACAAGCAAGTCTGTCATTTCCCGGACAACCAGCCTTGCTTTCTCCGGCTCGTATGGGCAGTGCAATACCTGACCGGAGCTGAGGCTGTTGGAGCTGGGACGGTATGCCTTGATCGCTTCAATGGTTGTAGGCTCCCAGCCCCACGCATGGTCAATGAGTAGTTCCGTATTCTTGCCGAACAGCTTATAAAGCAAGTCCTCATTCCGCTCTGAACAGAGGGCAACATCGCCCATCGTAAACATCCCATTTTGCTCAAGTTTCTTGGCAATGCCCCGACCCACGCGCCAGAAGTCCGTGAGCGGCTGATGAGACCAAAGCTCACGTCGGAACTTCATCTCATCCAGCTCCGCAATACGGACGCCGTTCTTGTCGGCGGGGATGTGCTTCGCCATAATGTCCATTGCCACTTTGCAGAGGAAAAGATTCGTGCCGATTCCTGCTGTTGCTGTGATGCCGGTTGTTTCAAGCACATCGAGGATGATCTTCATGGCAAGGTCATGTGCCGAGAGCTTGTAGGTGTTCAGGTAGTCCGTCACATCCATGAACACCTCGTCGATGGAGTAGACAACGATGTCCTCCGGGGCAATATACTTGAGATAAACCTGATAGATGCGGGTGCTGTACTCCATGTAATACGCCATCCGGGGCGGCGCGATGATGAAGTCGATCGCCAGAGACGGGTTTGCTTGCAGCTCCGAGAAGAAGTGTGATGTGCCGTCCAGCCTGTGTCCCGGTGCGTCGTGCTGCCGTCCGGCGTTCGCTTCCTTCACTCGCTGCTTGACTTCAAATAGCCGTCCGCGTCCGGAGATACCGTAGCTTTTGAGGGAGGGTGTAACGGCAAGGCAGATAGTCTTGTCCGTCCGGCTTTCGTCTGCTACCACGAGGTTTGTGTCCAGAGGATCTAAGTCGCGCTCCCGGCATTCCACGGAGGCATAGAAGGATTTCAGGTCGATTGCGATGTAGGTTCTGTTTTTCATTCGTGCCTCCTTTCCTGTCGGTCCATTTCGACGGCAGCATTATGTTAACACATCCGGAACGGAAACGAAGAAAATAAGAAAAGCGCAAGACGCAGCCATCTGCCGCATCTTGCGCTTTGGGAAAGGATCTTTGTTTTAACAGGATCAGGCTTCTGCCTTCCCTGCGACTGTGCTGACAAGCTTGCGGATGCAGGTGACAGCGACCAGTACGCCGAGGACGATCAGGAAGCAGGCAACGATCAGCTGCATGCCGTTGACAAGGAAGGTGCCGGTGCCTGCAGCGAAGGCCTTTACGTTTCCGACAACGTTCAGAATGATTGCCGTAAAGGTGACAAGGAGCATGACGGTCATCGGGAAGTAGAGCATGGCGTGTTTTCTGCCGGTTGCCTTTAAGAATACTGCGATGCTGATGAGTACGAGTGCTGCCAGCATCTGGTTGGCTGCGCCGAACAGTGCCCAGACATTCTGATAACCGCCGAGGCAGAGGACATATCCAGGAGCCAGGGTGACAACGGTTGCGAAGTACTTGTTGGTGAAGAGCTTCTGCCAGGAAGGAGCTTCGCTCTCGCCTTCATAGGCAAACAGCTCCTGGAAGGACATGCGGCCGATGCGGGCAACGGAGTCCAGAGAGGTCAGGGCAAGAGCCGATACACACATGGTCATGAATACATTGGCGGCGGAGTTCGGAACACCGAAGCTCTCGAGGAAGCCTGCAACACCTGCAGAGAAGATCTGGAAGGGAGTCAGGCCGTCCGGAACGTTGCCGTTTACGGCAACGGCACCGACAATGATCAGGGACAGGACACCAAGCAGGGTCTCCAGAACCATAGCGCCGTAGCCGACGAACAGCATATCCTTTTCATTGCGGATCGTCTTGGAGGAGGTTCCGGAGGAAACCAGTGAGTGGAAGCCGGAAACCGCGCCGCAGGCGATGGTGACGAACAGGGTCGGGAACAGGTAGCTGATGCTTCCGCTTGCGGAAGTAACGGCAAAGCCGTTAAATGCGTTCAGGTTCATATCCGGATGAGCGAAAAGAACACCGAAGAAGGCACCAAGGATCATGCCAAGGAGCATGAAGGTGGTCAGGTAATCTCTGGGCTGCATCAGAAGCCACATCGGCATGACAGAGGCTGCAAACAGGTAGGCCATGACAACAAAATTCCACTGGGAGGCGGTCAGGTACCACGGAAGCTTCATGCCGAGTGCGAACATGACGGCAAGAAGAGCAATGGCAGCCACTGCCTTCACACCCTCCTTCATGGAGAAGCGCTTCTGCAGAAGACCGAAAATCATGGCTGCTGCGATGAACAGCATGGAAATGGTTGCGGCAGCTGCGCCGTTGTAGTTCAGCGCTGCGGTTCCGTCTGCAGCGGCAGTAAAGCCGTTGAAGGTGCTGGAAACCATGGAGGTGAAGGCTGCGATGACGAGAAGCGTGAACAGCCAGCAGAACAGGGAGAAGAAGCGTCTTCCCTTTTTGCCGATGTACTTCTCAATGATCATTCCGATGGATTTTCCATCATTTCTGACGGAGGCATACAGGGCACCGAAATCCTGTACGGCGCCGAAGAAGACACCGCCGACGAGGAGCCAGAGGAGAACCGGCACCCAGCCGAAAACGGCTGCAAGAATCGGGCCCTGAACAGGACCGGCACCTGCGATGGAGGAGAACTGATGCGCGAAGACGGTCAGCTTCGAGGAAGGGACGTAGTCCTTTCCGTCCTCGTGGAGGTAAGCCGGTGTCTTTGCCTTGGGGTCGATTCCCCAGGTTCCGGCAAGAAATCTGCCGTAAAGCAGGTAGCCGCCAAGAAGTGCAGCGGCGGCGATCAACAGGATGACAAGACTGTTCATAATAAAAACTCCTTTCTGTGCTGTAAGAAGCAGGGGACGAAAATTGAACAGAAAAAAGCTTTCGCCTCTGCAAAAATCTGCAAAGACGAAAGCCTGAAAGATGCTTCCGCGGTACCACTTTGATTGCTGCGCAGAGCGCAGCCCCTTAATCCGCCTTTGGCTTGTAAATATCTGCGCCAACAACGGCTGTCCGATGACGGCGGACGATCCGGCGACACTTACTGCATGTCCATACATGTGCGGCATGTGTTCGGTGTGCTGCTCACAGAGGATATCCTGCCCGGGCGTTCCTGCCGTCTCGCATCAACCGGCGGCTCTCTGAAAAGAAATCAGGGGCGGACTTGTTCTGTTCATCGCATTTCCTGTTCAATTGATGAGAACTGTTATACTGCCGGGTGAAAACAGGTGCAAGACAGATGTTGGCGCGTTCTGGACAAGTTTTGCCGGAGGGGAATCTGTGTTTTGTCGGGGGATCCTTCATGTTCCCGGCGGAGAAAACAGCGGCAGCTGATATAATATACATCGGAACGAGAAAACTCAGGAGGGCCACTTCATGCGATTTATTCATCTGTCAGACCTTCACATCGGCAAGCGGGTCAATGGGTTTCCGATGCTGGAGGATCAGCGGTATATTCTGGAGCAGATTCTGGAAAGGACGAAGGAGTCCTTGGCAGACGCGGTTATCATTGCGGGAGATATTTATGACAAGCCGGTGCCATCGGCAGAGGCTGTGGATTTGTTTGATGATTTTCTGGTGGGACTGACGAGGCTTGGCGTCCGGGTTTTTCTGATCAGCGGGAATCATGATTCCGCGGAGCGGATCTCTTATGCGGGGCGGCTTCTCCGGGAGAGTCAGGTCTACATCTCGCCCCGTTTCGACGGGATCCTCCATCCGGTCCGGATTGCGGATGATTACGGGACAGTCAACGTCTATCTGATTCCGTATATCCATCCCTCGCTTGTCCGAAATGCCTGGCCGGAGGAGAAGATTGGCAGCTATGACGATGCGATGCGTGTTCTTCTTGAAAAGTCGGGTGTGGATCCGAGCGCAAGGAATCTTGCGGTTGTACATCAGTTTGTGACGGCAGGCGGCCAGAGCCCGGAGGAGACGGATTCGGAGGAGAAGCATGTAGGCGGCCTCGACAACGTGGACGCCTCAGCCTTTGATGCATTTGATTATGTGGCACTTGGACATCTGCATGGTCCGCAGCGGATTGGCCGCGATACGATCCGGTATGCGGGATCGCCGCTGAAATATTCCTTTTCCGAGGAAAAACAGAACAAGAGCATCACCCTTGCAGAGCTGAAGGAGAAGGGAAAGGTCACGTATGATCTGCTGCCTCTGGAGGCCAAAAGGGATCTGCGGACTGTCCGTGGAACCTTTGAGGAGGTGACTTCGCCGGAATTTACGGCGGGGCGGAATGGGGATGACTATTACCGCGTTATTTTAACGGATGAAAACGATGTGCCGAATGCGCTTTCCAGATTGCGCAGGCGCTTCTACGAGAATCTGATGATTCTGGAGTACGACAATGCACGTACCTCCTCGGACGTGAGGATTGAGGCAGAAGAGGGGGAGGAAGAGAAGGAGCCGATTGAGGTTCTCGGTGATCTGTATCAGATGCAGAACGGCCGGGAGATGTCGCTGCTTCAGAAGGAGACGGCAGAGAAGCTGATCCGCAGGATCTGGGGGGAGGACATATGAGACCTGTGAAACTGGTGATGTCGGCCTTCGGACCCTATGCAGGATTGGAGGCCATTGATTTCGATGCGCTTGGGAGGGAAGGACTGTACCTGATCACCGGAGATACCGGTTCAGGGAAAACAACGATTTTCGATGCGGTGGTTTTTGCCCTGTACGGCGAAGCCAGCGATCAGAACCGTGACCGGAATATGCTGCGCTCCGCCTATGCGGAGGCCGGTACAGACACCTATGTGGAGCTGACCTTTCGCTGCCGGAATCAGGACTACCGCATCCGGAGAAATCCGCAGTATGAGCGGCCGATGAAGCGAGGGAACGGTTTTACGAAGCAAAGTTCAGGGGCGGAGATCGTATTTCCTGACGGAAGAATGGTGAGCGGTGATAAGGATGTCACGACGGAGGTCACACAGCTTCTTGGCATCGACAAGGATCAGTTTATGCAGATTGCGATGATTGCACAGGGGGATTTTCTGAAGCTTCTACTTGCGGACACGCCGGCGCGTAAGAAGATTCTGAGCAGTATTTTCAGGACGCAGAACTATGATCTGCTGGAGCAGGAGCTGAAGAATGAAGCCAGAGAAGCATGGAAGCTCTACGATGACTATCAGAAGAGCATTCTGAAATACGTAGAGGACGTGGATCCGTCCGTTGATGAGGAGACGGCCGCCATCTGGGAGAGCGAGGTCCTACCCGGCGGGAAGACGACGGAAGAGATCCTTGCGCTGCTTGGGAAGATGCTGGAGGCAGATTCCTGCGAGCTGGAGAAGAAGGCGGCGGAGAGCTGTTCTCTGAAGGCGGAGGCTGCGCGGCTGAACAGTCAGATTGCGACGGCGCAGGCGACGCAGAAAAACCGGGAAGCGCTGGAGGCGGATGAGAAGCGCCGAGTCCTTCTGGCGGATGAGAAGCTGGAGCTGGAGAAGCAAAAGAAGACAGCCGACAGGGCGGAGACAAGAATTTCCGAACTGGATGGAAGGACTGCGGTCCTGGAGCAGCAGCTCCCGGAATATGAGCGGCTGGAGAAGGCACTTGCCTTGCAGGAGTCTCTGAAAAAGGAGCTGGAGAACAGGAGAAATGCGCAGGCGTCTCTGGAGAAAGACGGGGAAAAGCTTTTTAATGAGAAAAATGCGGCAGAGGCAGAACGGAAGGCACTGGATTCTGTGCCGGATGAGCTGAATGCGGCATGCAATGAGAGAACTAAGCTGTTGGAGCGCCTTGAGAGCGTGACCCGGCTGATCGATGAGGCGCAGGCTGCGGAGAAAAAGGCGTCGGAGCTTGCGGACGCAGAGCGGATATTTGCGCGGCAGCAGGCGTCTCTTCAGACCTTTCGGGAGGAGACGGAATGTGAGAAGACGGAGCTGACCGGACTTCGGGAGATTCCGACACTTCTTGAGAAACAGAAAAATGAGCAGAAGGAAACAAAGCTCCGCAGAGACAGTCTCGCAGAGCTTGGGGATGCCTATGCCCGTCTGGAGGCGCTGGCCGCGGATCTGAATGCGGCAGCCGCATCCGCACAAAGGGCTCAGCGGGAGTCGGAAGCGGCGTCGGAAAGATTTCATGATCTGAACAGGCGATTCCTCGGCGAGCAGGCCGGGATTCTGGCCGAGCAGCTGGAGGAGGGCTGTGCCTGCCCGGTGTGCGGATCAACGGTTCACCCGAATCCGGCACACACCTCGGCAGACGCTCCGACGCAGGCGGATGTGGATGCGGCACAGAAAGCGCTGACAGAGGCTTCGAAGCTGGCCTCTGAAGCGTCCTCGGCTTACGCCGGATGTAAGGCGAAGGTGGACGGAGCGCAGGAGAATGTTGAGGCAAAGAGGAAGTCGCTGTCTGGCAATCAGGATCTATCAGGCGCGGAGCTTGTGGCGCAGGCCATTGCAGCGTGTGAGGACAGGCTTGCCTCTTTACAATCGGAAATTCAGAGAAACCAGCAGTTGGACGTGCAGCGAATCACTCTGGAGAAGGAAATCCCGGAGCGCGAGAAGAAGCAGGAGGATGCGGCACGGGAGCTGCAGGAGAGAGAAAAGATCATTGTCGGTGAGAAAGCTGCCCTGGAGAGCACCTGGAAGGCACTGGAAGCAGAGGCCGGAGAGGATGAACCGGTTCGGCGGGAAACATTGAGGCAGCAGGCGACGGAGAGGAAGCTTGTGCTGGAGAAGGGCTTTGCGGACTGCGAAACGAAGATTCTGCAGCTTGAGAAAAGAAAAAAACGCCGTACCGACCTGGAGCAGCAGATGATTCCGGATCTTATCATGAAGCTGGAGAAGCAGAAGGAGGAGCTCTCCGGGTGCCGTGAGGCAGCAGGAAGGCTGGAAGCAGAGCTGACGTCCGCGCAGCAGACGTCCGGGGAGATCAGAAGCAGGCTTTCTTATGATTCTATGGAAGCGGCGCAGAAGGTGATTGCAGAGATTCGGGCAGAGAGACAGAGACTGCAGGCGGCAATGGACGAAGCGTCTCAGAAGCTTCAGAAAAAGACGGAAGAGCTGCAGACGCTTGACGGCGAGATGAAGAATTTACGGCAGCAGATCGCGGAAGCTCCGGCATATGATCTTGCAAAGGACCAGGAGCTCCTTGGAGAAAACACCTCCCGTCAGACAGAAAATGAGAATCTGAGAACGAAGCTTGCAGGACGCAGGCAGATCAATCAGAACTGTCTGGACAAAATAACGGAGAACAGCCGTGAGGCAGCAGGCGCGGAAGAGCGCTGCAAAGAGATCAATGCGCTCGCGCTTACGGCATCCGGAAATGTGGGAAAGGGAAAAGCGAAGGTAGAGCTGGAAACCTTTGTCCAGATGTCTTTATTTGACCGGATTCTTCGACGGGCCAATAAGCGCCTGGAAATTATGTCGGGCGGTCAGTACGATCTGAAGCGAAGCGAGGCCGGCGCTGCGGGAAGCAGAAGCCAGAGCGGCCTTGATCTGGATGTCATCGATCACTATAACGGCTCTGTACGAAGTGTAAAATCGCTGTCCGGCGGTGAATCCTTTCTTGCATCCATGTCCCTGGCAATCGGCTTGTCGGATGAGATTCAGGCCCATGCCGGCGGAATTCGTCTCGACACCATGTTCATCGATGAGGGCTTCGGCTCTCTGGATCAGGATACCCTTGATCAGGCGATGAACGCCATGCAGGGACTGACCGAAGGCGGAGAGCGGCTGATCGGTATCATTTCTCATGTGACCGAGCTGCAGAACCGCATCGGAAGACAGATCATCGTCAGAAAAGACAGGGAGAAGGGGAGTCATACTCGGATTCTGGTGGAAGACTAGGGAAAAGAAGCGGAAATGTACGGTTGACCAGAACAAATGTTCGATATAAAATGGCCTTGAAAGGGGAAATCGGAGAAGATGAAAGGCCAGTACACGTACATTGCAATTGATATGAAGAGCTTCTATGCATCCGTGGAATGCGTGGCAAGGGGGTATGATCCTCTGCGTGCAAGGCTCCTGGTTGCAGATGTGTCGCGCTCGGATCAGACGATCTGTCTGGCTGTTTCACCTGCGCTCAAGGACATTGGGGTTCCGTCACGGCCGCGTCTTTTCGAAGCGAAGCAGGCAATTCAGCGGTACGAGAGGCTGCACCATTGCACCGTTTCCTATGTGGCGGCGGTTCCGAGAATGGCCTTGTATGAAGAGGTTGCGGCGCAGATTCATTCAGTTCTTCTTGGGTATGCGGCTTCAGAAGATATTCATGTGTATTCCATTGATGAGTGCTTCATTGACGTGACGCCGTATCTGCATTTCTACCGGGAGGAGGCGGAGCGCATGCGTCAGCACCCGGCGCACGTCATGGCAATGAAGATGGTCAGAGAGATTCTGAAGGTGACCGGAATTACGGCTACGGTTGGAATCGGAACCAATCTGTATCTTGCAAAGATTGCCATGGATATCGTGGCGAAGCGGCAGAAGGCCGATCAGGACGGTGTGCGGATTGCGGAGCTGGATGAGAACAGCTACCAGTATCTTCTGTGGGAGCACCGCCCATTGACGGATTTCTGGATGCTGGGTGCGGGAAAGGCAAGGACGCTGGAGCAGGCGGGCCTTTTTACAATGGGCGATATTGCAGAGCGGGCCGAGTGGGATGAAGAGTGGTTCTACCGACGATTTGGAATTGATGGGGAAATTGTGATTGACCATGCCTTCGGGATCGAGCCGGTTACCATGAGGGATATCAAGGCATATCGACCGGCTTCCAATTCCATTTCACGTGGACAGGTGCTGCCAAGGCCTTATCCGTATGATGAGGCAAGAACGGTTATGATGGAAATGATCGACATTCTCTGCTTTGATCTTCATGCAGACGGGAAGCAGTCTTCCGTCTTTACCTGGTGGGTTTCCTATGATTACAGGAGTCTGGAGGTCTGTCCAGGATACACCGGCCCGGTTGTCACGGATTTCTACGGGAGACTTCATCCAAGTCACAGCGGCGGAACGGTCAGACTTCGGAACCGAACCAGTTATTCTTCGGAAGCAGAGGGCGAGATTCTGGCGTCGTTTGACAGGAAGACGGATCACAGGCTTCTCTTCCGGAGGCTTGGGATCTGTGCGGGGCAGGTGGCTGTAAGGGATGAGATGTATCAGCTGGATCTGTTTACCGACGAAGAGGCACTGCAGAGAGAGCAGCGCATCCAGGATGCCATGCTTGCTATCCGGAGGCGGTATGGAATGAATGCGGTTTTCAAAGGGGTAAATCTGCGAAAAGGTGCCAACCAGCTGGAACGAAATCGTCAGATCGGAGGACACCGGGCATAATCGGAGGAGATCGGGCGTAGAAGTGGAATTCAGATATCAGAAGGTTCATGATAAGGGAAGACCGGTGCATGAGCAGGAGGACAGCTTCCGGATTCGTCATCCTTCGATGAACCTGGCTCAGAGAGCGAAGCTTTTTCAGCCGTTTGATGCGTTGCAGGGATTTGCGGAGAGGATCCGTGACAGTGAAGTGAGGTATGTGCCCAAAGGACAGCAGGACGAAGAGAAAGACAGGAGCATCGAAGTGTGTACCCGTTATTATGTGGAGTTGTCGCCGGAGCTTCGGCCGTACATTGAAGCGGCCAGCTGTTCCCGGCTGAAAGAGAGCATGGTCACGAAGCTGGGAAGAGCGTTTAAGTTTTCCGGAGAGATCCGGCCGACGGATATTGCGGCAGTGATTGCCCCGGGGCCGGGAGGAGAGAAGTCGGTTTATCCGATGGTCTGGGGGTATCATGTCCCCGGCATCGATCATCCGATTGTCAATGCAAGGTCAGAGTCTGTCGGGGAGAAGAAAACCTTTTCCGGGGATTGGAGGAAGCACCGCTGCATCATTCCGGCATCGTATTATTTCGAATGGGAACACATCCGGAAGCCTGACGGGAGTAAACAAACCGGCAGCCGGTATGCCATTCAGACTGCCGGATCCAATGTCACCTATCTGGCCGGGCTGTACCGGATTGAAGAGAGGGGGGAATTTCGATATCCGGTATTTACGGTTCTTACCAGAGAGGCGTCAGAGGAGCTGAAGAGAATTCATGACAGAATGCCTCTGATTCTGCCGGAGGAGCTGATGGATT
>OIZL01001504.1_pt1 | contig 12410 bp, 10 predicted proteins | sample 1588541 | NCBI WGS metagenome assembly OIZL01 (sample SAMN03283285) | human gut metagenome | biome: human-associated habitat; material: feces | host: Homo sapiens | place: Peru | collected 2012 | reverse complement strand
AAGGTCATCAAGGTTAAAATAAGGAGCCTTAGCAAAACAAACAAAACTAAAAATCAGGCAGACAAAAAAAATATTTTTTTTCATTATGTTCCTCCAACAAAAAAATAGCATTTCTAAAAAAGTTACTCAAGAAAACAATATACATTCTGCGCAACAAGATTTACCATATCTATTTTAAAACTCTGTCTTTAAAATCAAAGTATTCTATGATACAATTGCATTATGCAGATTATTCCAGTAGCAAGCGGCAAAGGCGGCGTTGGAAAAAGCCTTTTAAGCGCAAACCTTGCAATTGCCTTAGGTCAGGCAGGCAAAAAAGTTCTTCTCATTGATTTGGATTTGGGAGCTTCAAACCTTCACCTTGTAATAGGCCATCCTAATCCAAAAGCAGGAGTCGGCACGTTTCTTACAGGCGAAAGCAAGTTTGAAGACATAATTTGCCCGACAGACTATGACAATGTAAGTTTTATTGCAGGCGACTCTGAAATTCCTGGGCTTACGTCCCTTAAAGTCAGCCAGAAAAACGAGCTTATAAAAAGCTTCAATAAGCAGGAATCTAAATTCGACTATCTGATTCTGGACTTAGGAGCGGGAACTCATCTTACAATTCTTGATATGTTTCTTCTTTCTCCGCAGGGAATTGTTGTTACAGCTCCAACTGTTACCGCCACGCTGAACGGCTATCTTTTCCTTAAGAATGTAATGTTCCGAATGATGTATAACACTTTCAAAAAAGGAAGCGCGGGCTACAAATATCTTGAGTCTCTAAAAAAAGATTCCCTTTCGCTCCAGCGGCTTTATATTCCCAAGCTTGTTGAAATTCTTGAAAAAGAAGACCCAGAAGGAACTGCATTGTTCAAAAAGCGCATAAATGAATTTCATCCGCGGCTCGTGCTTAACATGATAGACGATCCAAAAGACGCAGACAGGGCGCAAAGAATTCGCCGTTCATGCCAGCAATATCTGGATTTGGACTTGGACCATCTTGGCGTAATCTACCGCGACACTTTGCAGGACAAGGCTCTTTCTTCAAGGCTGCCTGTCATTGTCTACAAGCCGCAGTCAATTATAGGTCAGGCAATCTACAGAATCGCAGAAAAAATAATTCAGTCTGAAACTTTAAAATTCGACGACAGTTATGACATAACCCAGGCTTCGGACACTTCATTTGAAATTGCCACAGAAGAAGCCAACGATGACTTTGGGCAGAAAATGGCTTACATAGAAGAGCTTGCAGGAACTGGCGCGCTTACTGCCGGGGAACTTGCGGAAACTTTAAAGCAGCAGCAGTACGAGCTTACAAGACTAAAAAACGAAAACAATTTATTAAAGAAAAAACTTCTGGAAGCAGCGACAAAAGGATTCAAGGTGTAAAAAAAATGTTAAATTCTCTTTTATATATAAAATATCCGTCTTGGATTCACCCGGAGCTTTTTCCTGGAGTTCCGCTTTTGGGACTTGTGCGGTGGTACGGTCTTATGTACATAATCGCATTTGGAACGGCTTTTTATATTCTGCGGAAAATTCAGCGTGAAGGCGCATTGGACACGCCGGATTCAAAAACCACAGAAGACAACATTTTTAGCTTTATTGCATTCGGAATTATTTTTCTTTTAGCGGGTGCGCGGATTTTTTCAACGCTCGTATACGACACTTCGGGGCTTTACTGGAAAAAGCCTTGGCTGATTTTCTGGCCGTTCGACACAGTTACAAAAAGATTTACAGGACTTGCCGGAATGTCCTACCACGGCGGATTTCTTGGCGGATTTATAGGAATGCTAATCTGGTGCAAAAAACACAAAAAGCCTGCGCTCAAATGGATTGACGCAATGGCAGTTGCAATTCCGCTTGGCTACACTTTCGGGCGAATCGGAAACTTTATGAACGGAGAGCTTTACGGCAGAATAACAAAAGCTCCTTGGGGAATTGTCTTTCCACGCGCAGAAACTTTTTCTTCAAGCCTTGACTGGGTAAAGGAATTCTCTTCTTCGATAGGAATGTCTCTTGATGGCGCAAGGCTTGTAAATCTTCCGCGGCATCCAAGCCAGCTTTATGAAGCTCTTTTTGAAGGCCTTTTTCTTTTTGTTCTTATCTGGTGCCTGAGAAAGAAAAAACCGTTCGACGGATTCCTTACAGCCTGCTACACAATAGGCTACGGATTTGTAAGATTTTTTATAGAATATTTTCGCGAGCCTGACGCAGACATTGGCTACAGAATTTCTGCAACAAAAGACGCTGCAATCTACACAAACACTTCGCTTTTAAATCTTAGCACAGGACAAATTTTCTGTCTTATGATGATTGCAGGCGGAATTCTTATGATTTTTATTCTTGCAATTCTGAACAAAAAAAATGACAGAAATAGAAAAGCACTACAATAAGCACAAGGAAGAAAACAGGCTTTTGACGCGGCACGGAAAAGTCGAATTCGCTGTCGCAATGAAATACATCCATGATTTTCTTCCTACGCAAGACAAACATCTTTTTAAAATTGCGGACATTGGAGCCGGAACAGGAAGATATTCAGTTGCACTTGCAAAAGAAGGATTTGATGTTACAGCGGTTGAGCTTGTAAAGCATAATCTTGAAATACTTGAATCCAAACACGAGCACGTAAAATGCTGGCCGGGAAACGCGCTTGACCTTAGTTTTTTGCCAGATGAAACTTTTGATGCGACAATTCTTTTTGGGCCGCTTTATCATCTTCATAAGGAAGAAGAAAAACTCACAGCTTTAAAAGAAGCGCGCAGAATAACCAAAAAAGGCGGAAAAATTTTTGCCGCGTATCTTTTAAACGAATACAGCATTCTTTCATATTGTTTTGCACAAAACAGAATCCTTGAGCTTATAAAAAGCGGAAATGTCTCTGAAGATTTTCATATTGTGCCAAAAGAAAATGAGCTTTACGACTATGTCCGCCTAGAAGATATTGACAGACTTAACAAGATGGGCGGAATAAAGCGGATAAAAATATTTTCTCCAGACGGACCTGCGGACTTTATGCGCAAAGAACTGAACTCAATGACAGAAGAAACTTTTAAAAAATTCATTGAATACCAGATTTGCAATGCGGAACGCAAGGATCTTCTAGGCGCAGGCTCCCACATTGTAGATATTCTGGAAAACTAAAAACAGATTTAGCAGGAAATTATCCAGTTTGACTGGATAATGACACCCGCCATGAAGATAATAAAAAAGTATCAGTGATGGAAAAGCCTGATTCCTGTAAACGCCATAACCATGTTGTATTTATCGCAGGTTTCAATAACATTATCATCACGGATTGAGCCGCCCGGCTGAGCTATGACTTTTACTCCGCTTCTGTGCGCACGCTCGATATTATCTCCAAATGGGAAGAAAGCATCGCTGCCCACTGCGACATCTGTATTTTTTGCAATCCAAGCCTTGCGCTCTTCACGTGTAAATACAGATGGCTTTTCAACAAAGAAATTCTGCCATATTCCTTCAGCAAGAACATCGTCATAGTCATCGCTTGTATAAACATCGATTGTGTTGTCACGGTCGGCTCTTTTTATATCAGCCTTGAATTTCAAATTTAAAACCTGGGGACTCTGACGTAGCCACCATTTGTCCGCCTTGTCACCCGCAAGACGTGTACAGTGAATACGGCTCTGCTGTCCGGCTCCAATTCCAATTGCCTGTCCGTCCTTTACATAGCAGACACTGTTGGACTGAGTATATTTCAAGATAATCAGGGAAATCAAAAGGTTGTCGCGCTCTTCTTTTGTGAGAGTTTTATTTTTTGTTACAATGTTTTTTAAGCAGTTGTCATCAAGCTTTATAAAATTGTGTCCCTGCTCAAAAGTTATGCCAAACACTTGCTTTTTTTCTATTTTAGCTGGAACATAGTTTTCATCAATCTGAAGAACGCAATATCCTCCTTTTTTCTTTGCCTTAAGAATTTCAAGAGCGTCATCATCATACCCCGGAGCAATTATTCCGTCGGAAACTTCTTTCTTTATTAAAAGAGCAGTCGCCTTGTCACACTTGTCGCTAAGGGCAATAAAGTCTCCAAACGAAGACATTCTGTCTGCTCCGCGTGCTCTTGCATAAGCGCAGGCCAAAGGAGTTAGCTCAACATCATCAGTATAATAAATTTGCTTAAGAGTGCTGCTCAAAGGACGACCGATTGCGGCTCCAGCAGGAGAAACGTGCTTAAAAGATGTTGCCGCTGGAAATCCAGTCGCTTCTTTCAATTCCTTTACAAGTTGCCAGCCATTAAGCGCGTCGAGCAAGTTTATATATCCTGGCTTTCCATTTACAACAGTTACAGGAAGCTCTCCGTTTTCCATGTAAACTCTAGCCGGCTTTTGGTTTGGATTGCATCCATATTTCAACTCAAGTTCTTTCATATTAAACTCCAAAATTATTTTTTATGTCTTCTATCAAGCTCGTTGTAAACATCCTGCCAAGTTACGCCTTCCTTGTACATTAGGACACTCGCAAAATAAAGCAGGTCTGCAGCTTCCCAGATTACTTCGTCTTTTTCTTCAGCTTCTGTAAGCTCCTCTGCTTCTTCCAGAATTTTTTCACGGACTCGCTTGTCATTTAAAGTCGCAGTGTAGCTTCCCGGACGCGGATTTGCAAAGCGTTCTGCAATTGTTCCGTAAAGACGCTCCATGCTGCTTTTTTCATCAGCCTCGCTAGAAAAACAGTTAAAGCTTCCTGTGTGGCAAACTCCTCCATGCGGAATAACAGTCGCAAGAATTGTGTCCCGGTCGCAGTCAGCTCTCATTTTTACAAGCTCAAGAAAATGACCGGAAGTTTCGCCTTTTGTCCAAAGAGTGTTTCTTGTGCGGCTAAAGAAAGTAAGTTTTCCAAGCTCAAAAGTTTTTTCCAAAGCTTCCTTATTTGAATAGCCCATCATAAGAACTTCGCCAGCCGGACTTTGGGCAATGATCGGAACCATTCCGTTTGTCTTTTCCCAGTCAATACAGCTTATAAAGCTTTCTTTAAGATTTACAACTCCAGTATACAAAGCCATTCCAAGCTGAACATCGCAATGAAGTTTTTCAAGCTGAACAATCTGCTCAAGAGAATTTACTCCGCCGGCAGCAACAACACGGCATTTTACAGAACCACGGAGCTGCTTTACCATATCCATATCCGTTCCCTGCATACAGCCTTCTTTTTCAACGCAAGTAAACAAAAGTTCGGATGCGTATTTTTCGGCTTCATGCGCACCTTCAATCAAAGAAATGTCCGCGGTTTCTGTCCAGCCTTTTACTGCAATTTTTCCGTTTATTGCATCCACGGAAATTATAATGCGCTGTTTTCCAATTGAAGAGGCAAGCTCGTCAAGGAATTCTGTATTAAGAATTGAGCCGCCGTTTTTTCTATCAAGATTCCAAGCCGCAGAGCCAATTATAACTTTTTCAGCTCCAAGCGAAACAAGCTCCCGGGCTTTCTTTACAGTTCTGATTCCGCCGCCAACCCGGACATTTCCTCTGCGCAAAAGAGACTTTAAAAGATCCGTGTTCGCAGTGTTTCCTTTTTCATCAGTATTTCCCAAAGCCGCATCCAAATCTATAACTGCGACTTCGCCATATTTATTGAATTCTGAAATCAATGAGTCGGCATCATCACGCTGAAGAACAAGGTCTTTTCCGTTTTTCAGCTGAACAACATGACCGCCCTTTAAATCTATAGAAGAAATTACCATGCGCTGATTTTACCAAAAAAAAATGACTGTTACAATGATGAAAAAACAATGTTTCCGTTGAAGAAAGTTTCCTTTATAAAGCCAAAGAGCTTTTTTCCTTCAAGCGGAGTGAATTTTCCTTTGCTTGCGAATTTCTGGCCGCGTACAGTCCACTGCCTTTCCAAGTCAACAAGAACAAGATTAGCTGCAAATCCTTCCTTTAAAAGTCCTTCGTTTTTTAAGCCAAGAATTCTTGCAGGGTTCGCGCTCATAAGCTCGGAAAGTTTTTTTAAGCTCATGCCGTGTTCTTTTACGAGCATTGTATAGCAAGCCGAAAATGCAGTTTCAAGTCCGCTGAATCCAGGGCTGCCGTTTTTCTTGTCCAAGGCTGTATGAGGCGCGTGGTCAGTTGCAATGCAGTTTGCGCTTCCGTCTTTTAAAGCCTGAATCAAAGCAAGCCTGTCATTTTCTGAGCGAAGCGGCGGATTTACAATATTAAAAATGCCGGGAGCTTTTTCTCCGTTCATAAAAATATGATGCGGCGTAATTTCAAAAGTTACGTCAAGTCCTTCTTGACGGGCTTTTTTTGCGGCCTCTACGCAAGCAGCAGTGCTCACATGGCAAAGATGAATATGGCAGCCGGCATCTTTTGCAAGCCTAAGATTTCTAAAAGTCGCAGCATCTTCCGCGCAGGCCAAAAGTGAATCGGCTTTTCTTAAATTATTTGCAGCTTCTTTTTTTTCAGCAGGCGAAATATTTTCTTTTGACAGAAGCTCCAATGCTGCTTTTCTAAACGGACGCGCGCTTTCTGCCAAAAAAGAATCTTCGCAATGGCACGAAACAACAATTTTCTTTTTAGCGGCAATTTTCATCGCTTCAAGCATAACGGAACTGCTGCAAACTTCTTTTCCGTCTTCGCTTATGACTGGAACTTTTTTTTGATCAAGGGATTCAAGATGGCTTATAGTTTTTCCATCAAAATTTTTGGTAATTGAAACAGCCTGAATTGTCCTACACCGCCCGAATTCAAAAGCTTTTTTGTTATTAACTTCCGCCTGCTCCTGACTTGAAACAACAGGATTTGTGTTCGGCATAAGAACGCAAGTGGAAAAACCTCCGGCAGCCGCCGCAGAAGAGCCGGTTTCAATGTCTTCTTTTTGAGTAAGGCCAGGATCCCTAAAATGCGAGTGCATATCAATAAATGAAGGCAAAACGCAAAGTCCTTTTGCATCAAGCCTAGAAACTGAATCGTCATTTAAAAGTTTTTTTAGAGAAGCCTTGTCTGGAAATGATTTAATTTTTCCATTAGCTAAAAGTACTGCGGAATTTTTTTTATCAGTATTGGCGTCAACAAGCCTTGCATTAAAAATCAAAACTGCATTTTGCATAGACCCATTATAAAATGAATCCATGCAAACTACAAGATTGAATGACATTAATCAGTTTATTATCCAATGCTGCGGAACTTTCTGTTGAAGTCCTCTATTTCTGCCCCGGAAATCGGCTTGGAATAATAGTAGCCCTGAATATAGTCGCAATGGAAAGTCTTAAGCTTTTCGTTCTGCCACTGATGCTCAACACCTTCAACAGTAAGCTTCATTGCAAGCGAATGGACAAGGCGAACGATGTTCTTTATAAAGTCGCCTTTTTCGTTTGAAAGATAATTGTCCACAAGCGACTTGTCGATTTTTACAACATTAATCGGCAGGAATGTAAGATAGCTAAGGGAAGAATATCCAGTTCCAAAGTCGTCCAAGGCAAGAGAAATTCCACGCTTTACAAATTCATTCAAAAGCTTTGAAACCGCTTCCTTGTTTGAAATAAACAGGCTTTCTGTAATTTCAATGCAGATAAGTTCCGGCGGAATATTATAACGCTTTAAAAGCTCTTCAAGGAAATCAACATAATGAACGTCCGAAACCTGGCTGTAGGAATAATTTATTGAAACTTTGTACAAAGGAATTCCGTGCTCGCGCCATTCCGCCATCTGCCTTACAACTTTTTCTGTAAGGATTCTGTCGATTTTTATAATCTGACCTGTTTCTTCTGCAATCGGAATAAACTGCGCCGGCGAAACTTTGGTGTTTTTTAGCCTCATAAGAGCTTCGTATCCGTGGATTTCTCCAGTTTCAACATCAATCTGCGGCTGATACGCAACCCAAATTCCGTCGTTTGCAATAGCGTCATCAAGAATTCTTGAAATACGGTTATTTTCAAATATGCGGTCTCGCATTTTTTCGTTAAAGAAAACCGACTTATTCTTTCCGGAATTCTTAGCACGGTAAAGCGCAATGTCCGCATTTTGAATCATTTTTTCCATTTCATCATCATTAGAATTCACAATTCCCAAGCTAGACTGAATATGGATATTGCTTTCAGCATAGTTAATCGGACTTTTTAAAATAGCTCTAAGTTCATGAATCTCTATTGAATCTTCATTCAGTTGCTTTTCAAGATAAAGCACAAGGAATTCATCTCCACCGAACCGCGAAACAAAAATATCTTTTCCGGCAGAATAAGATTTGAGCCTTGAAGCAATTGTCTTTAAAACAATATCGCCGCAAGCATGGGAATAAAAGTCATTTATATTTTTAAAGTCGTCAATGTCAAAAAGAACAAGCGAAAAGTTTTTTCCGGATTTCTGAATATCATTGAACACAGCCTGAGCCTTGAATCTGTTCGGCAAATCTGTAAGCGAATCATGCCCAAGCATATATTCCATTTTTAAGTTTGAACGACGAAGCTCGTGCGAATTTTTTACTTGCGAAATTATAAGAATCAAAGAAACCGCAATAAAAATAAAAAGCGAAACCGCGACTCCGATCATTCCAAATAAAACTCCGCGCCTGTTTTTTTGCATTTGATCATGAATATTTACAAACACAGAATTAAGAGGAAAAGCTGAAGGATTTAACTTGCGCTCTTCTATTACCTTGTAGTCAAAAATAAATTTTCCATCTTTTATTCTTTGGAACGGAATGTATTTTTCACCGTCAATAATATCAAGCACGATTTTTGCGGCGAGAGCACCGGCTTTTTCATAGTCAATCATTTTTCCGCCAAGAAAGCCGAATCCCACACCATTCGCATTGTGGCTGAATACAGGTGCAGAAGTGTTATTTACAATAAAGTCCGCCTGTTCTTCCATGGAATATTTTATGCCGTCAGCATCTTTTGAAGCCCCCAAGTAAAACACAACACTCTTGTCATCCAGTGCGGAAAGCTGTCTGGCAATCTGGCTTTTTGTAAATGCAGAAGCATCAATTCCAGAAAACTCAATATTTGGAATTTTTTCACTGGCATTTATGAATATATTGTAATTTTCATAACTAGCATCGCTTTTGTCATAAATTGCAACATAATGTTCTGCAGAAGGAAAAAGCTTTCTTGCAACTGAAATTGTATCCGCCAAAAATCTTGTTGTGCCGATTCCCCAGAAATTCTTTTTTTCATAAAGTCGTTCCGCCCTTATGTTGCTTTCTATGCAAAAGAACACAATAGGAATTCCTGCAAAAAGAGAATCGCTATTGCGCTCAACAAAGTTGCATGAATTATTTCCGCTTACAAGAACAGCGTCATATTTTGTTTCCTGCTGCAAAAACTTAACGCGCTCCTTTAAGAATTCTGGAAGCTTTTTATCATAAAAATCATCAGGCTCAAAATATTCAACATCGACATTTATATTGTTCTTTAAGAAAACATTTCTTATTCCTTTTTTCTGAAGCTCAACAACATAAGAGTTCGGCATTGAGCTTAAAAAAAGAACATTCGCTCTTGGATTTTTTAACTTTGTATTTACAAGAGTTGAAGACAAATGGTTTCTATATAGAAAGAAACAAAGCGAAAGAACACTGCTCAAAAGAAGAAAAGACGCAATGCCCATCAGAATAGAAAAAAATCTTTTTTTTGCCATAACACTGCCTCCATAAAAAGCCAAATTAAAATCTCTCTTTAAGATAGCTTTTTAAGCCGCTTTTACGGTTTGGACAAACCCTAAATGAAAAACGGCAGTTAATGTTAAATTCTGCAATGCAAATTTGCAAACTGGTGGTTATAGATAACTAAATTATACCCCACAAAAATTATTTTTACAATATCCCCCCCCCACGAATTTTTTTTAACAAAAACAGCTGAATTTTTACATTTTAAGGTAGAAATTTATAATAAAATCTTTATTAAGTCCGCTCTTCCAGCCTGAATCAATGCTTCTTTTACAAGCTGGGCATTTTCTTTTTTGTTAAACTGAAGCAAAGCGCGCTGAAGTCTTCGTTCGTGTCCGCCGCGGGCAACATAAACTTCTTTAAATTTTCCGTCTGATTTTTTTTCATGCGGATTCAGCCCTGTATAATACATGCAAGTTGCAAGGCTTCCCGGTGTTGGATAAAAATCCTGAACTTGATCTGGAACAAAGCCTGTTTTCTTTAAATAAAGAGCCGTTTCAATCGCTTCTGGAATTCCGGCTCCAGGATGCCCCGCAATATAATATGGAACTAGATACTGTTTAAGCCCAAGCTCTTTGTTTGCCTTTGCATATTCCGCAGAAAACTTTTCATAGACAGCGTGAGTGCTTTTGCGCATAAGAGCAAGAACTTTGTCGCTAACGTGTTCGGGAGCAACTTTAAGCTGTCCGGAAACATGATGCTTGCAAAGCTCATACAAAAATGTCTTGTCTTTATCAAGCATAAGATAGTCAAACCGTATTCCGCTTCTTATAAAAACTTTTTTTACATTTGGAAGCGAACGAAGCTTTTTTAAAAGCTCTATATAATCTTTGTGGTCGGCTTTTACATTCTGACATGGAGAAACTCCAAGACAGTCGCGGTTTTTGCACGCTCCGTTTTTCTTCTGAAACTCGCAGGCATCACTTCTAAAATTCGCAGTAGGTCCGCCAACATCGTGAATGTATCCTTTAAAGTCAGAATCCTGCGTCATTTTTTTTGCTTCGGACAAAAGACTTTCGTGGCTTCTAGACTGAATGCGCCGCCCCTGATGAAAAGTTATTGCGCAAAAACTGCAAGCTCCAAAACATCCGCGGCAACTCGTAAGACTAAATTTCACTTCGGAAAAAGCGGGAATTCCCTTCTTGCCATTTGAAGCAGCAACATCATACATTGGATGCCACTTGCGCTCAAAAGGCAGATCATAAATCGAATCAAATTCAGCCTGCGAAAGAGGAAACGCGGATTTTTCCTGAATTACAAACCGGCTTTCTGAAGGCTCGGCAAGAACGCTTCCGTTTATTGCGTCTGTATTTTCTTCCTGAATTTTATAGGACAAAGCGAACATTTCCTTGCTTTCCGGCGTATTTTTGCTTACCTCTTCAAATGAAGGAAGCATTATAGCGTCAGCGGGAACTTCATCTTTTTTTCCAGTGAACCAGCACGTTCCTCTTACGCCACGGATTTTCCGCGCGGAAATTCCTTTATCAAGCTGAGATGCAAGAGGAGTGAGGGCGGTAGAAATCTTCTGGCAAGAGCTTGCGAAGGAATCGAGGTCGGTCGCTTTCAGCTTGTCGGTCAGGTCAGGAACCTTGCCGATCGCATTGAAAGTGCTGCCAAGAGCCTTAAGATTTGATGCGTCCAAAATAGACAGCGGAGCCAAAGCGTTGGTAAGCTGAGTAATACTACCGGACATGGAATAGAAGTCCACGCCGTTCAAGCCAGACACAGCCGCAGGAATCTTCTTGATGGCGTTCACGACCGTGTTGATGCTTTTTGCGGTCGTGTTGACGTTGGAAAGACCATTCAGGAAGCCGGTGATTTTATCCAGCCCGGACATTCCAGCAGAAGCCTGTTTCAGCGTTGCAATGGAGCTGGCCAGCTTATCAAGGCTGTTCACGACTTTCGTGACATTGCCCTTTGTCCGCAAATTAGAAATGGCAGTAGCGAGCTTGTCAATATTAAGCTCTGCACCCTGCGATTCCGCAGAAATCTCTACGGATAAGCTCGTAATATCAACATCAGCCATCACTACCACCATCCTTTTCCATCATGGAGAACATCATTCTCTTAATGCGTTCCTGTGCTTCAACCGCACGTTGGTATTCATACTCTTCTTTCTCCTTTTGCGTAAGGGGAAGCGGTCTGTCCATGTACTTGATGGGTGCAGACCCTTTCTTTCGGAACATATTGCCAACCGTAGAGGAAAGCGCAGATGCCATGTAAAAGCCGTTTCTCCATGCTTCTGCATTAGCTCTGCGCTCCCGCAGCTCCTCTGCGTCACGGTAGACCTTCGCCAGCCAGACATCGCCGTACCAGAACTGGTCGTAGGTCATGCCAATGGAGATGTAATAGGCTTCTACATCGTGGAACAGCTTAGACACAGAGAATGGCTCTGTGTGGCTGTCCGATTCCTGAGACTGTGAGGTTACACAATCTCCCACGTTGCGTTTTTTGCGGTCTTGTCCTCTTCATCAGTGGCAACCAGAGCCTTGATGGAATCTGCGTACATCTCCATCAGAGCAGCCATCAGACCTTCCTTGTTTTCGATGTGCGCAAGCATATCATCGACCAGCTTGCGCTTGATGCCCTTGTTCCGTGCGATAAAAGCACCGTAGAACAGGGCACGGGAGTTGGACAGCAGATTGGTCATCTGGGTGTACTGGCCAATCTGAAAACCTGCACGTTCAGTAGCTTCCACGCTGTCACGGGTGAAAGTCAGCTCATAAGTGTTCTTGCCATCGGGGGAATGAAAGTTGATAACCTTAGCAGCCATAATAAATGCTCTCCTTTATAAATAGGGGCAGAAC
>OIZL01001503.1_pt1 | contig 12423 bp, 7 predicted proteins | sample 1588541 | NCBI WGS metagenome assembly OIZL01 (sample SAMN03283285) | human gut metagenome | biome: human-associated habitat; material: feces | host: Homo sapiens | place: Peru | collected 2012 | reverse complement strand
AAATTAGAATATAAGATAAATAAGTATTGTTCTATTTCTGAAGAGAGATATAATGATGGTAATAATATTCATATTTTTGTTTATTGTTCTGATCCGATGAAGATTATAAGGGAAGTTATTAGGAATTTGAATGATAAGAAGGTTATTTCTATTAATAATGAAATTAGAGATGTTGTTATATATGCTAATGATGAAAATATTAATAAATTAAAGGATAATTGGAATAATTATATTAGTAATTATTAAAAAGGCTTAAATAGTTTTGGCTATTTAAGTCTTTATATTTTATCTGGTATTAAGATATCAAGATATTTTATTAGTTGTTCTTTGGTATATTTGTTATTATTTCTTAACCATTCCATACCAATACTTATTATGGCACCAAGATAGAATTTTGTTATTATTTCACTTGGGATGTTAGATACGATGATATTTTTATCATTTTCAATTCTTTCTTTGATATCTTTATCTGCGACATCTAGTAATATATCCATTAGTATTCCGTTTCTATTATTTATTAGTATTGCTAGGTATATTTCTCTTTTTTCATCGATATGGTTAATTAATAGTTTTAATGTTTCCATAAAGAATTCTTTGGAATTAATATTGTTTTCGTTTGTTTTTAATGTGCTTAATAGGTTTTGCTTTAATTCATCAAATAGGGCAACTAGTAATTCGTATTTATCGTTATAGTGAGCGTAGAAGGTTGACCTATTTACTAGTGCTTTAGTGCATACGTCTGATATTTTTATTTCTTCGAATGTTTTTTCTTTCATTAATTCTAATAAGGCATTAAATAATGCTTTGTTTGTTTTGACTATTCGTAAGTCTGTTTTATTATTCATACTATCACCTTTAGTAAATTATATAAAAAAAATATATAAATGTAAAGTTATCATACAAAATGTTTAGTAATTATTAATACATATTGTTGTTTTTGTTGGATATCATACAATGATTCAATTATGTTTGTGGATTTTTTTCTGAAAAATAATAAACTATATTGTTGGAAGGAGAAATGTTATGGAGAGATTTGGAAATTTTATATGTAAAAATAAAAATGTTGTTATTATAATATCTTGTGTTTTATTGTTGCTATCTGTTATTGGGATGAATTTAACTAAGGTTAATTATGATATTTTAGTTTATTTACCTGATGATATTGAAACTATTAAGGGGCAAGGTGTTCTTGTTAATGATTTTAATATGGGTGCTTATTCGATAACAATAATTGATAATATGAGTAGTAAAGATATACTTAAGTTAGAGGATAAGATAAGAGATGTTGAGGGAGTTAATAAGGTAGTTAGTTTATATGATGTGGTTGGTACTAGTATTCCACTTGAGGTTTTGCCTGATGAGATAGTTGATAAGGTTCATCAAGGAGAATCTGATTTGTTACTTATTACTTTTGATGATTCAACTTCGAGTGAAAACACTATTAATGCAGTTAGGGAAATTAGGAATATTACTGATGATAGTGTTAATCTTGGTGGTATGAGTTCAATGGTACTTGATACAATGAATTTATCTGAAAGGGAAATTGCTATATATATTCTTATTGCTGTTATTCTTTGTATGAGTGTTTTGGAATTATCTCTTGATTCTTATTTTGTACCTGTTTTGTTACTTGCTAATATTGGTTGTGCTATTTTATTTAATTTGGGTACTAATATTTTCTTGGGACAAATTTCATATATTACTAAGGCACTAGTTGCGGTTTTGCAATTAGGTGTTACAATGGATTTTTCAATATTTTTATATCATTCTTATGAGAAAAAGAAAGGTGTTTATAAGTCTAAAGAAGAGGCAATGAAAGATGCAATTAAGGAAACTTTTGTTTCTGTTACGGGTAGTTCTCTTACTACAATTGTTGGTTTTCTAGCATTATGTGCTATGCAACTTACTTTAGGTAAAGATTTAGGAATTGTAATGGCAAAGGGTGTATTACTTGGTGTTGTTATGGTACTTACTTTATTTCCTAGTTTGTTACTTGTGTTTGATAAGTTAATTGAAAAGACTAAACATAGGGTTATTATTCCTAATTTTAGTAAATTAAATAAATTTATTGTTAAGAATCATATTGTTATATTTGTTGTTTTTGTGTTATTGTTTATTCCTGTTTATTTAGCAAATTCTAATGTTTCGGTTTATTATAAGTTAGATTCTTCTTTACCTGATACTTTGGAAAGTATAAAGACTAATAACTTGTTAAAGGAACAATATAATATTGTTAGTCCTGAAATTATTTTAATTAATAAGGATTTAAAAAATAGTTTTGTTACTGATATGATTAATGAAATTAAGGATATCGATGGAATTGATATGGTATTATCTTTTAATGATATTAAAAATATGGGAATAACTGAAAATATGTTAAGTAGTGATGTTGTTGATATTTTTGAAAATGATAAGTATCAAATGATATTAATTAATTCTGTTTATGATATTGCTACTTCAGAATTAAATAACCAGGTTGATATAGTTAATAATGTTGTTAAAAAGTATGATAGTGGGGCAATTGTTGCAGGTGAAGGTCCTTTGATGAAGGATTTGGTTCAAATATCTGATATTGATTTTAATAATGTTAATAGTTATTCAATAATTTGTATTTTTGTTGTTTTATTCTTTGTGTTAAAGTCTATTAGTTTACCTATACTACTTATTTTGGTTATTGAGTTTGCGATATTTACTAATATGAGTATTTCATATTTTGGAGATGTTGTTCTTCCGTTTATTGCACCGATAGTGTTAGGTACTATACAACTTGGTGCGACAATTGACTATGCTATACTTATGACTACTAATTATTTGGAAAGAAGAAGAAAGGGTATGGAAAAACAAAAGGCAATGGTTGAAACGATGAATTATTGCGGTTCTTCGGTACTTACTAGTGGTATGTGTTTCTTTGCTGCAACTTTTGGAGTTGGATTATATTCTGAAATTGAAATGATAGGTTCTTTATGTAGTTTGATTTCAAGGGGAGCATTAATTAGTATGTTTGTTGTTATTATTGTTTTACCTGCGGTACTTTTGATATTTGATAAGATTATTTTAAAGACTACTTTAGGTAGTAAGGAGGGAAATAAGATGAAAACTGTTAAGAAATTATCTAAGAATGTTGCAGTTTGGTTATTAATTGGGGGAATTGTTATTAGTTCTAGTCCGGTTTATGCGTTAACTAAGAATGAAATTGTTTATTCTAAATTAAATACTGATGGAAGTGTTAAGGAAGTATTGGTTAATGAGCAATTATTAAATACTTCGAATGCTGATAGTTTGGAAGATTATTCTGAACTTAAGGATATTTTAAATATAAATGATGATAATACTTATGAATTATCTGATAATAATTTGGTATGGAATGCTAGTGGTAAAGATGTATTTTATCAAGGTACTATTTCTAAAAATTTGCCTATTAGTGTTGAAGTTAGTTATATGCTTGATAATAAGGAAATGTCACTTGATGATATTATTGGTAAGAGTGGGAATGTTACTATTAAATTAAGATACAAAAATAATGATAGACACGGTTCTTTATATACTCCATTTGTTGTTACTACTGGAATGATAGTTAATTCTGATAATAATAGTAATGTATCTGTAGTTAATGGTAAGGTAATTAATAATGGTACTAAAAATATTGTTGTTGGTATGTCTGCGCCGGGTTTATATGAAAGTTTATGGTTAGATGAACTTAAGGGTTTAGATACAATTTCTATTAATTATGATACTACTTGTTTTGAACTTGATAATATTTATTCTGTTGCTACACCAAAATTACTTGATTCTAGTGATTTAAAGATATTTGATAAATTAAATGAAATATATGGTAATGTTAATGAGTTACAAGAAAATATGGATTTATTAGATGAAGGTGCCTTGAAGTTATCAACTGGTTCAGGTACTTTGAAATCTGAACTTGAAAAGTCTATAATGGGATTATCTAATGTTACTGGTGATGTGCTTACTCAAGAACAATTAAATGGTATTAAGGATAAGGCGATATTTAATATTCAAAATACTTATAGTGATTTGTATAAAGAACAAATAGCAAATAGTGCTTGGGAAGAAGTTAAAAATAGTTTGTCTTCTTCAGAAGATGATACAATTATTAATTTTGTTAAGAGTTCTGTAAATGATGCAGTTGTTGAATACCTTAATAGTGTTAGTGAATATGTGGATTATGTTAATTGTGAAACTGGTAAGGTAGTTATGGAACAAACTGGTTCGATGAGTGAGGAACAAATGGCAAGTTGTATGGTAATTCAAAATGATAAGACTCTTCCTTTTGTTGTTAAGGCAGCGACTACTTCTTCTTCGAAGAGTGCTTCAGAAAGTGCTTATTATATTGCTGAAGTTGTGTCAAAGTCAGTTTCTGTTAGTGTATCAGAAAAGACTGCTTTGGAAGTTGGTTCAAATGTATCACTTAGTGTTTCTAATGAGGTAGCAAATCAAGTTAGAGATGCTTCGTTAAGTACGATTATTAATTCTTTGAATACTCTTTATAATGGAATTGATAAGTTAGATAGTGGTATTAATGAATTATCTACTGGTATAACTAAATTTAATAATGATGGAATAAATAAGATATATACTTTAGTTAATAATAATGTTAAGTCTACTACTGATAAGATTAAGATGTTAACTGAACTTGGTAATAATTATGCTTCTTTTTCTGGTAAGAGGAGTAGTGATGATGGTAGTGTTAAGTTTGTGTTTTCTATTGCTTCGAAGAGTGTAGAAAATAAGACTGTTAATAATGAAAAGGCTACTACTAAGTTGAGCTTTTGGGAAAAATTAAAAAATCTATTTAATTAGATTTTTTTCTACATAAGTATTAAAAATGTTGGATAATAGACAAATAATATAATATGTCTATACTTTTTGTAAAAAATTGTATTGATATTTGTTTTTCTTTTTGCTATACTTAATAAATAGAATCAGAACAAAAAGAAAGAGTGGTAAATTTGAAGGAAAAAAACACAAAAGAAATAAACGAAATAAAATTTAAAAAGAAAAAAAAGGGAATTGGTAAGAAGATTTTACTTATTATAATATTTATATTACTAGCGATTGGAGTGATTTTTGGTTATAAGGTTTATAAAAATGGAGGAGGAACAAAAGGACTATTGATGACTGCTATAGGGCATGATAAAGATACGGTTTTATCATTAGACAAAATGTATTGCCTAGTTTTAGGGAAAAGTCAAAATTTGACAGATACTTTAATATTAGCTTCATATGACCCGAAAGATCAATCAGCTGCTATGTTGTCAATACCAAGAGATACATTTATAGGGGATTATAAGTCAAGTGCAACTGCCTGGGATAAAATAAATTCTGTATATCAAACAGAAAATGGACCCCAAAAGGTAATGAAATATGTGAGCAATCTTACGGGAATAGATGTTAAATATTATCTAATGGTTGATACAGAAGCATTAAAGGTTTTAGTAGATGAAATAGACGGTGTAACTTTTAATGTCCCAATTGATATGAATTATGATGATTCAAGCCAGGACTTACATATACATTTAGAGGCAGGTGAACAACTATTAGATGGCGATAAAGCAGAACAGGTTGTTAGATTTAGACATAATAATAATGGTAGTACATACCCAAGTGAGTATGGACAAGAAGATATAGGAAGAATGAAGACACAAAGAGCATTTTTAACAGCTTTAGCAAAAAAAATGTTAAGTTGGAAAAGTGTAACAAAAATAAATGGTATATTAGATATTGCACAAAAATATGTAGAAACAAACTTGGATTTTAATGCAATAAAAGATTATATACCATATGCAGTGGAATTTGATATAAACAATTTGAAAACAGCAGCTTTACCAGGAGTACCAGAGTATGCAAATATTGTATGGATATATAGTAGTGATAAAGAGGAGACAAAGAAAGTAGTAAATAAGCTATTTTTCAATATAGATGAGGAAAATTCTCAGATTAGCAGTGAAGAAAGAAGTAATATAAAAATAGAAGTATTAAATGGAACAGGCGATAAAGATGAATTTGAAAAAATTATAGATAGAATAGAAACTGCAGGATACAAAGTAAAAAATACAGGAGAGACCTCAAAAACAACTAGGACAACAATAATAAATAGAAATTCAATATCTGAAACTGCAATATCAGAAATAAAAAATGCTATTAAAATAGGAAATATTTCAACAGGAAATTATTCAGAAAATATAGATATAACTATCATTTTAGGTAAAGATAGTATAGAGAAGTTAGAAGATTAAGCTTCTAACTTCTCCTAAAAATTGCAAAAAACATAAATATTACAAGTAAGATTAAACCAAGTCTAAAAATAATTAAAACAAAGTTAACAATATTAACATTAGTTTCAGCAATTAATTCAGATGTATAAATTATTCCATCAATATCATAGGTAATTTTTCCAATTGTGCTTCCTCCTTTTATTGGAGCAACAAGTGGAGCATCTAATTCTAATTTAGGTTCTAAATTGTTAATATCAAAATTATTTTCCAAAAATACATTAATATCGTTTTTAACTAAGATATTTAAATTTTTAGTATCTTCGGTAGCACCTAATACACTAACTTTTGTAACAACTGAATTAGCTTTTTTTATATTCTTATACGAATAATTACTAAAACCATATTCAAAAAGTTTTTTACAATCTAAAAATTTAGGTACTAAACTTCCGTTGGTATCTTCTGCACCAAGAATAACAGCTATTAATTCTAAATCATCTTTTTTTGCAGTGGCTATTATGCAATCCTTTGCCGGATTAGTATAACCAGTTTTTAATCCAGTTGCATATGGATAATAATAATCATCTGGTGAATGGTGGGATAATAGTAGATTTGTGTTATAAAAAATTCTATTATCACTATTATATTTATCTGTTTTAGGTAGGTTATATACAGTTTTTTGAACAATATCTTTTATCGTTTGAAATTGCATAGCATGCTTAGCAATAAGCGAAAGATCATAAGCAGTCGAATAATGATTTTCATCATGAATACCACTAGGATTTTTGAAATTTGTATTTTCACAACCTATTTCTTTAGCTTTAGAATTCATCATATTGGCAAAATTTGCTATAGAGCCACCAACATGTTCTGCAAGCACATTTGCAGCATCATTAGCAGATGGAATTAATAATACATGCAATAATTGCTCTATTGTTAATTTCTCACCTTTTTGCAAATATGCAGTGGAATAACCGGCCGGTACAGAATCAACGGCACTGTTACTTACGGTGGCAACATCAGTTAGTTGGCATTTTTCTAATACCAAAATTGCGGTCATAAGCTTGGTGGTACTTGCAGGATACATCATTTTATTTAAATTCTTTTCAAATAATATTTTACCGGTTGAATATTCCATAAGAACGCATACTGGAGCTGATATATTGATTTCTGCAGCGTTACAAAATTTATTAATTGATAAAATATTAAAAATAATTATTAAAAAGCAAATAATTTTTTTTATACGTCTCATATAAACTCCTCTAATATAACTATATATTAAGTGTTTGAAAAATTCAATACTAAAATTAAACAAAAAAGGAATGATTTAATTGAAAAAAATAAATAATAATATCAAAATAATTATTATAATTGGAATAGTAACTTTAACTATATTTATTGTAATACTACTAAAGAAAATTGAAGAAAACAACTATAATAATTACAATTATGAGGAATATTTTGGAGAGCAAGAGAATAAAATAGTAGAAGAGAAAAAAACAATTGTTGTTCATATTACAGGTGAAGTAAATAAACCAGGAGTTATAGAGCTGGAAGAAGGAAAAAGAATTATAGATGCAATAAAAACAGCGGGAGGAGCAACTTCAAAAGCAAATTTAACTCAAATTAATTTAGCTTATGTCTTAAAAGATGGTATGAAGATATATATTCCAAATATTGAAGATAAAAATATAGAATATATTACAACAAACATCGGTGATAGTGATGATAAAGAAAAAATTAATATAAATCTGGCAAACGAAAACGATTTACAAAAGTTGCCAGGAATAGGAACATCAACTGCAAAAAAAATAATTAAATATAGAGAGGAAAACGGGGAATTCAAAAATATAGAAGATATAAAGAATGTTAAAGGTATAGGAGAATCCAAATATGAAGAAATAAAGGAAAAAATAGAAATATAAGAAAATAATAACAAAGATAAATTTTTTCATAAGTATTGACAAAAGGGGATAATAGGGGTATACTTAGTAAGTAAGTAAAAATATCGCGGGGTGGAGCAGTTGGCAGCTCGTTGGGCTCATAACCCAAAGGTCGCAAGTTCGAGTCTTGCCCCCGCAACCACTGAAATGCCTCTGTTAAAGCAATTTGCAGAGGATTTTTTGTTTCTCTGAAAAATCCATTTAAGAGAATTAAAAACCGTTAAAAAGCATTAAAATTTGTTTCATAAAGGGTAAATAAAGGGTATAAAATAATGTAATTTAATATTGAAATATCAATGACTTCAGCAATCGCTGAAGTTGTTTTTTTGGAGGTTTTTATGGAAAGAGAAAAATTAAGTAATTTAATAAATGAAATAAATATTAAAAATAATTTATATAAAATTAATTAAATATAAAAATAAAATATATTTAATTAAATAATAAAAAATATTTAATATAAAAAAATAATTATATAAGAAATAAATAAAAAAAATAAATAAAAAATATTAAATAGAAATGAATAATTAATATAAAATATAGCAATATAAATTTAATTATTAAAGAAGAAAAACGATATAAAGTAATTAGATTAAAAAAATACATTTAAAATAAAAAATATAGAAGATGATAATTAAAAAAGACAAAACATAAATTATGTACACCTAAAAAATGTAACAATAGAAATTACTAAACAAGGGAAAAAGTCCTAGAAATGGGAAATCTGGAAAATAAATTATATAAAATAATGCAAAATTATATAAGTGAGTTTACATAGTTCAAAAAAGATGACTTGAAAGTAAATAATAGAAATAATAAGTGTAAATATTAAATAAGTATTTCTTCTTATAAATAAATTATACAAGGAAAGTAAATAGAAAAAAATAAGAGAGCAATTTTCCACAAATAATTAAAAAATGTGAAAAAATAAAATGATAAATTAAATAACAAATAAAATAATTAATAAAAAAAACAAATAAATTCTTTAATTAAAATAAAATATTTAATTAATAAAAAAATTATAAATTAAATAATAAAAAAATAATTAATTAATAAAAATAATAATAAATAATTTTTTAAAATTATAAATAATAAAAATAATATATTATTAAAAATAAGAAATTAAAAATTTTTTAAATAAATTAATTAAATAAAAAATATATAAAAAAATAAATATTAAAAATAATTTATATAAAATTAATTAAATATAAAAATAAAAAATATTTAATTAAATAATAAAAATATTTATTATAAGAATAAATTTTATAATAATTAATATAATTTAACGGGTGATATATATGAAATTGGCATTATGTTTAGCAGGAGGGCGGAGTTAAAGGTGCAGCACACATAGGAGTTCTAAAGGCACTTGAAGAAGAAAATGTTGAATATGAATACCTTTCAGGAGCATCATCGGGAAGTATAATAGCAATATTAAAAGCAATAGGTTATTCTGCAGATGATATATATTTATGGTTTAAAAAATATTGTAAACAAATTAAATATGTAGATGCAAAAAACGTTTTTAAATTAATATTAGGATTAATATTTAGAGGTCAGATTATAATTGATGGATTAAATAGTGGAAAGAAAATAGAAAAGATAATAAATAAAATATGTAAAGAAAAAAATATAGAGAATATTAATCAGATAGAAACTAACCTGTTAATTCCGAGTGTTGATTTAAATGATGGAAAAATCTATTTTTTTACATCGTTTGAAAAAAGGCAAAGATATTCCGACCAAATAATATATGTAAATGACATAAACATAGGAAAGGCAGTTAGAGCAAGTTGTACATATCCAGGTGTTTTTTCTCCATGTGAGTATAATGATACATATTTGGTTGACGGAGGAATAAGAGAAAATGTGCCATGGAAAGGATTAAAAGAAAATGGTGCAGATAAAGTATTTTGCGTTACGTTTGAAGAAGAACTAAAAGAGAAAAAAAAGGCTAATATAGTTGATGCTATATTTGATTCTTTGTCAATTCTATGTCATGAACTTTCAACATATGAATTGCATGAAGCTGACTATTTGATAAAAATAAAAACAAAAAAAGTTTCTCTTTTAGATACAAGTCAAATTGATTATTTATATAATGAGGGATATAACCAAGCAAAAAAATTTTTAAAGGAAACAAATATAAAATTATAAAAAATAAAATTTCCAAAATTAATTGGAAATTTTATTTTTTTCATCTATAATATAATTTTCTTTTTTTATTGCTTTATTTATGTTATTTTTATTTTTTAAGTTATCTTTTGCAACTGTCATCATCAATTTAATTCTATTAGTTTGATTTGCTTCACTTGCACCAGGGTCATAATCAATAGGAGCTATATTAGCTTCAGGAAATTTGCTTCTTATTGTTTTAATTACTCCTTTACCAACTACATGGTTAGGCAAACAAGCAAAAGGTTGAACGCAAACAATATTAGGAATGTCGTGTTCAATATATTCTATCATTTCTGCCGTTAGGAACCAACCCTCACCAGTTTGATTTCCTATTGATAAAATATCATTTACTTTTTCTTCTAAATTCCAAATATTGCAAGGCAATAAATATCCCTTCTTAGAATTATTTAGAGCAGATATAACAGGTTTCTCCAAAAGGTCAATTAATTTAATTGCAGTTTTGAATAATTTTGCCTTTATTGCATCTGTTTTTATTAATTTATTAAATGTAATTTTATGTGTTGCTATAAACTTTATAAATCCCATAAAGTCAGGAAGTATAACTTCAGCTCCTTCTTGCTCTAATTTATCAGCTACAAAGTTATTTCCAAAAGGATGGTATTTTATTAAAACCTCGCCAACTATACCAACTTTAGGCTTTATAACAGATGTATCAATTTCAATTTTTTCAAAATCTGATACAATGTCAAAGATACTCTGTTTAAATTCTTTAATATTAGATTTATTTACTAATTTTTTGCACTTTTCCATCCAATAGTCAAATAATTCTTTAGTTTTACCTTTGTTTATTTCATAAGCTCTATTTTTTGTAAGCATTTTTTGCAATAAGTCTGCATAAATACAACTTTTTATTAATCTTTCAATTAGAGGAATTGTTAATTTAAATCCAGGCATTTTTTCCATACCAACAACATTAAATGATATAACAGGCACATTTTCAAATCCAGCATCTTTTAAAGCTTTTCTAATAAACCCAATATAGTTTGTTGCCCTACAACCTCCACCAGTTTGAGACATTATTAGAGCTGTTTTATTTAAATCATATTTACCAGATTCTAGTGCTTCTATCATTTGACCAGTAACTAATATAGAAGGGTAACATGCGTCATTGTTTACATACTTAAGACCAGTTTCAACAGTATGCTGAGTGCAATCTCTTAAAAGTTCCATTTTGTATCCACTATTCTTCATTGCAGATTCCAAAAATTCAAAATGAATTGGAGCCATTTGGGGCATTAATATAGTGTAATCTTTTCTCATTTCTTTTGTGAATATTTTTTTATTTACTTCATAATTACCATTACACATTGAAGAATTATTATCCTTTATACGTTTATTCATACTGGCCAATAATGAGCGTATACGAATTCTAATAGCACCTAGATTATTTATTTCGTCTATTTTAATAAGTGTATACATTTTTTCATAACTTGTTAATATTTCTTCTACCTGATCAGTTGTTACAGCATCAACGCCACATCCAAATGAATTAAGTTGTACTAATTCTAAATTGTCATGTTTACCAACAAAGTCGGCTGCGGCATATAAACGTGCATGAAATACCCATTGATCAACAACTCTTAAAGGACGTTTGGCTTCTGTTAAATTTGAAATGCTATCTTCTGTTAAAACGCATAGGCCTAAACTTGTTATTAAAGTATCAATACCATGGTTTACTTCTGGATCTACATGATAAGGACGACCAGCTAGTACAATACCCTTTAAATTATTTTCTTCCATGAATTTTAAAGTTTCTTGTCCTTTATTATGTATATCGCTTTTATAATTTTGATACTCTGTTTCAGCCTTTTTAGCAGCAGACAAAAGCTCTTTTTTAGTAAAATTATATTCTTTAAATTCTGGTAAATTCATTATAATTTCAGCTAATTTATCGGGTTCAAAAGGTAAAAATGGATTTAAAAACTTGATATTTTTATCTTTTAATTCTTCAACATTATTTTTTAGAACTTCTGAATATGAGATTACAATAGGGCAGTTATAATGGTTGTCAGCCTTTTGGTATTCTTTTCTAGAATAAGGAATACAAGGAT
>OIZL01001502.1_pt1 | contig 12432 bp, 8 predicted proteins | sample 1588541 | NCBI WGS metagenome assembly OIZL01 (sample SAMN03283285) | human gut metagenome | biome: human-associated habitat; material: feces | host: Homo sapiens | place: Peru | collected 2012 | reverse complement strand
TCGGAAAATTTCTTGACCCGCTGGCCGATAAGGTGCTGGTGATCGCCGCAATGGCTGCCGCCAGAAAGGTGGTGAGCATATACAGCCAGATCACGGTGCCGAAGCGGCGGTCCAGCTTGGACGAGCCCTGTGCCAGCGCGCTTGCCACAATGACGAACACCAGCACCGGGGCAATGCCCTTCAGTGCACCGACGAACAGGCTGCCCAGCTCGCCCACCCAGCCTGCGCCCGGCGCAACAAGCGCCAGCACCGAACCGGCTGCCAGACCGATCAGGATGCGCAGGATCAGGCTGGTCTGGTTGTATTTTGCTACAACCGCTTTCAAGGTTTTCATATCGTAACACTCCTCTTACGCTGTACGCCTAGTGCGTACATTTTCCTGTTCCTTACACAAGAACAGTTGTCATTATAGCACACACGCTCAAAAAGAGAAAGTGTTTTCAGGCATTTTGCGGGCAGAACCGGCGCTTTTTGTAAACTTTTGCAAAAGCACCTCAAAAATAGTCCTTGCTAGAAATACAGTTTTGCGGTTTTGACGACAAAAAACACCCGGGGAAAACCAGAAAAAGCCGCCGCACCGTACGGGGTGCAGCGGCTCTCTCTGGAAGAAAATGAAGAATTGGTTGGGATGAAGATAACTTAGTTGGCGCGGCCGGTCATCTTGACCGCATACTTGATGGCGTTGACAAGGCTCAGCTCGTTGCCGTTGCCCTTGCCGGCGTGGTAGAAGTCGGTGCCGTGATCCACGCTGGCACGGATGATGGGCAGACCCAGCGTGACGTTGACGCCCTCCACGGCCTTCCACTCCTGCTTTTCGCGGTCGTAGACAAAGCCCACGGTCTTGAGCGGGATGTGACCCTGATCGTGGTACATACACACCACGATGTCGTACCAGCCGCCGATGGCCTGCGAGAACACGCTGTCCGGCGGGCAGGGACCCACAACGCCGGTAATGCCCTCGGCCTTGGCGGCTTCGATGGCGGGGGTGATCTCCTCGATCTCCTCCCGGCCGAACAGACCGTTCTCACCGCAGTGGGGGTTCAGACCTGCCACGGCGATGCGGGGGTTCTCGATGCCCATATCCTTGCAGGCCTTGTTGGCGATCTCGATGACCTCCAGCACGCGGTCCTTCTTGACCCGGTCGCAGGCTTCCCGCAGGGAAACGTGGGTGGAAACGTGCACCACGCGCAGGTCGTGATGTGCCAGCATCATGGTGTACTTTTTGGTGTGGGTGTAGGTGGCGTAGATCTCGGTGTGGCCGTCAAAGTGGGTGTAGCCGTCCGACTTTTCGCCGTGGTAGTACTCCAGCGCCTTGTTCATGGCTTCCTTGTTCAGGGCGTTGGTGCAGGTGGCATCCACCTCACCGGCCATGGCCAGCTCAATGACCTTTTTCACGCACTGGAAGGCTGCGTTGCCGCCCTCCACGCTGACCTTTGCCATCTCGAACTTGCTGATATCCTCGATCAGATCCAGATGCAGCACGTCGATGGTGCCGGGGGTGAACAGGGCATCCGACACCTTCTCGCAGCGGTGGATGACGATGTCCTCGCGGCCAACGAACTTTTTGGCCTGCTCCATCACCTTCACATCGCCCACAACGATGGGGCGGCAGTAGCTGTACTGCTCCGGGTCAGCCAGAGCCTTGATGGTGATCTCCGGGCCGGAACCGGCGGGATCACCCATAGTAATACCGACAATGGGTTTATTCATAGCAGCCTTCTCCTTGCTTCAGCGCGTTTCAGTGCAGACCCTTGGCCTCGTTCTCAGCCAGAACCTTCTTGATGGCTTCCATGCCTTCCTCGGGCACATAGTTGAAGGGTGCGCGGCACTTGCCCACGGGGTGACCCTGCAGGGCAACGGCAGTCTTGATGATGGTGTTGGGGTTGCCGTACTTGAAGGTCTGCTGCAGGATGGCAATGGCGTCCTGTGCAGCCTGTGCGCCCTCCAGATCCCCGGCCTTGAAGCAATCGTAGATCTTGGCAACGGTCTCCGGCCAGATGTTGGCGCGGCCTGCAATGCCGCCTGCGCCGCCCTCTTTCAGGCAGGTCAGGATAGCGCCGTCATTACCGGCCAGAATGGCAACTTCCTTGTCCAGCTCACGGGTCAGGCGGATGTAGGCCTTCAGGTTCTCGATATCGCCGCTGGAATCCTTTGCGCCCACGATGTTCTCCACATCACGGCACAGAGCCTGCACGGTCTCGGGCAGCAGCTTGTTGCCGGTGCGGGCGGGGATGTTGTACAGGATGATGGGCAGGTTGACGGCCTTTGCCACGGCGGTGTAGTGGTCGTACAGCTCCTTCTGGGAAGCCAGTGCAAAGCTGGGGGTGATGATGGACAGTGCATCTGCGCCCAGCTCCTCGGCACGCTTGCTCAGGCGGATGGTCTCGGCGGTGGTGATGCAGCCGGTGCCTGCGTAGACCGGTACGCGGCCCTTTACCTGATCAATGACAGTGGCAAGGATCTCTTCCTTCTCCTGGAAGGACAGGGCGTAGGCTTCGCCGTTGGTGCCCATGGGGAAGATGCCGTGCACGCCGCCTGCCAGCAGGCGCTCCACCTGCTCGCGCAGAGCCTGATGGTTGACCGTCTGCTCGGGGTCATTGTTCATGGGGGTGATTACGGGAGGGATGATGCCCTTGATATCGCTGGTCTTCATAAGTCTTTACTCCTTTTCTGTTACATGATCTCCTGATACAGCTTGCGTGCGTCGTCGGCGGTAACGGGGCGCATATTGTTCACCAGCAGGCGCTGTACCTGCATACCGGCGTTGACCAGACCTTCCAGATCCTCGGCAGGCACGCCGAACTCCTTGAGACTGGTGGGGATGTCCAGATGCTTGACGATGTGCTCCAGACGGGCGATCATCCATGCAGTCTTTTCCTCCACGGTAGTGCAGGTCTTTTCCTCGTGGCAGCAGCGGTCATAGGCGGCAGCCAGACGCTCGCGCACGGCGGGGTGCTCGCTGTTGAAGCGCATGACCGGTGCCAGCAGGATGGCGTTGGACACGCCGTGTGCAATGTGGTACTTGCCGCCCAGCGGGTAGCTCAGTGCGTGCACAGCGGTGGTGCCGGAAGCGGTGATGGCCAGACCGCCGTAGTAGGCTGCGATCTGCATCCGGTTCTTCTCTGCCATGGCTTCGGGGTCATCGCAGGCTTTTTCGATGTTGTTCAGGATCAGGTCAAGGCCTTCCAGTGCGTACAGATCGCTGAAGGGGTTGGCCTTGTTGCTGGTAAAGCACTCGATGCAGTGTGCCAGCGCATCCACGCCGGTAGCGGCTGCGATCTTGCGGGGCAGGTTCTTGATCATGCGGGCGTCCAGAATGACGTAGTCCGCGATCATGTTCTCGTTGACGATGCCCACCTTCAGCTCTTTCTCAGGCACAGCCACGATGGCGTTGGGGGTGACCTCGGCGCCGGTACCGGCGGTGGTGGGGATCAGCACGATGGGCACGCACTTCTGTGCCATGCCGGGGTTGTCCAGCAGCTCCTTCACGCCGTAGGCGTCGGTCACCAGCACGCTTGCCAGCTTGGCAGCGTCCATCACGGAGCCGCCGCCGCAGGCCACGATCAGGTCTGCACCGGAGACCTTGAACTCGTCCACCAGCTTCTGCACAGCCATGTAGCTGGGCTCCGGGGGCAGCTCGTCCAGCACATAATACTCTGCGCCGGAGGCTTTGACAGCTTCTTCCGGCAGGGCAAACAGGCCAGCGCCCTCAATGCCCTTATCGGTGAACATGGCTACCTTTTTTGCGCCGCGCGCCTTGATGATGGCGGTGATATTGTCCATGGCGTTCTCGCCGCCGTAAACTGCGTGCGGCATTTTAAGATTGTACTGGGTCAGCATACTGATCAACCTCCTGAATGATGCTTTGCTCTATAAATAAAGGATGAAAATTCCGAAAAGCTTTTTCAGCGGCTCTGGGCTGCGGTGGGGTTATACAGACCCACGGTTTCCCGCTTTGCGCCCAGCACGTCCTGCTCCGAGAAGCGGACGTACTTGATGCCCTGCCGGGTGCGGGCAGCGTAGGCCAGATGCAGCATACCGTCCCGTCCCTGCATCAGGTAGGGGTACTCGTACTGCTTGTTGTTGGTCTTGTTCTCATCGCCCATGTAGCCCTCGCCGCGCTCCATCCAGCGGATGATGGGGAAGGTCAGGCCGCCGTCCTCGGAGAGCGCCACCGCCACCGGGCAGCGCAGGCCGGGCCATGCAGCCTTGCCGGGCACGGGGTTGGGGGTGCAGGTGGGGTTGTAGGCAATGGCGATGCGGCCGCTCTGCAGCTTGACCGCGCTGATGCTGGAGTTGTTGTTGGGCAGCGGGGTGGGTGCGGGCACCGTCCAAGTTTCGCCCCAGTCAAAGGACTCGCTGCGGTGGATGCGGTAGGCTTCGCGGTTGCGCATGAACGCCACCAGATGCCCCGGCTCCAGCTCGATGACATTGGCGTGGACGTGGCCGTTGCTGCCGGGCATCATGACCATGCGCCAAGTTTTACCCTCGTCGTCCGAGATGCGGAAGGCGGTGGGGTCGCCGGAAAGACCCTCGGCAGAGTCGGTGCACAGCCAGTTGGCAAAGATCCAGCGGCCGTTGGACAGCACCTGAATGGGCTGGCGGCAGAAGGTGCCTTCCTCCGGGAACACGGTGGTGTAGTCGCCCCATGTTCTGCCGCCGTCGGTGCTCTTCTGGCAGCGCACCACGGCGGTGAACTGCATATTGTCCTTGCCCTCTACGCGGTCCAGCTGGGCGGTGTACATCGCCCACACGGCGTTGTCCGGGCCGTAGAACAGCGAGGGGTTCTGCTCGCTGCGGGTGGGGTCGCCGGAGATATCCACCGGCTCCAGCCACTTGGTGCCGTCATGCGGCAGCACCGAGCAGATGATGTGCACGTCTGCGCTGCCCTCATAAGTACCGGCGAACCAGCAGCAGAGCAGGTCGCCATTGGGCAGCTCCACCATAGCGGGTGCGTGGGCGGTGGGCCAGCCGCCGGTGGGCAGCAGGGCTTCCAGCGTGCCCATCTCCTCGTTCTCGTACACAGTGCCGTCCCAAGTCAGGCCGGGCAGTTTTGCATAGGTCATGGTCGTTCTCCTTCTGTTACATTTATCTTCCGTTCCAGCCGCAAAGGGCTGCTGCTTCCATTCTCAATGCTTTGCAATGCGGTCTGCCAGCTCCACCAGCAGATCCTCCTGCCCAAAGCCGCCGGACTTGGTAATGACGTTAAAGCAGGTCTTGCGTACATCGATCACGTCAAACAGCGCCGCCATGCGCTCGGGATCGATGTTATCCTCCACATAAAAACGCGGGCCGTTGCGCCTCTGATCCGAAAGCTCATTATAATGCAGATGATTGAGCGCCTGCTGAATCGCAATGGGGCCCAGCGCGCTGCCGCCGATGCCCAGCACCACAAAGGCTTCAAAATCCTTGCGGATGCTCTTCGCGGTTTCCTCAATATCGGCCACGATCTCCTGCTGATTATAGGGCAGCTCCGTCCAGCCCAACCATCCCGCGCCGCGGTTTTTCGCTACGGCCTGCGCGGCGGCCTTCGCCTTTTCTGCCCACGCGTTTACACGCGCCGCCTCAATGCCCTTTTCGCCCAGCGCGTCGGCCATCATATGGTTGACATCCAGCACAATCTGAGGAGCCAGGCAGCATTCACAATTCGACATGGTTTCTTCCTCCTTGCATGAAATCCCAAAACCCAAAATAGTATAGCACAATTCGCGACAGTTTTCCACACAAATTTTATTCGGAAATCTGACCGTAAAAGGCGTCTCGTCCCTCTCGCCAAGCTGCGCGCCCACGGCTGCGAGTGCGCGGCGGAATCCGGATCCGGATGATGAGGAAGCAGCCTTACCCGATCCCAAATAGCGTTCAGGGTACAATTACTATATGCATTGCACATATTGTCGCCTCCGTTCAGGCAATTATGAACAATTTATGAATATTAGCACTCACCTATTGACAGTGCTAACAATTTGGGTATAATAAAAGCCGTACCAAGGAACGAGGCCGGAAGGCCGAGCGAGGCGGTACAAACACCAAAGCTACGCGTCAGCCCGTGACAAGCGGGAAATTCCAAGAGCGCACCCGAATATGAAAGGAAGTATGTTCTATGTTGCCCATGATGCTCAGCGAAAACCTGTTCGACGATCTGTTCAACGACGCCTTCAACCGTAACCTGTGGAACGCCGATCGTGTGCTGTACGGCAAGAATGCCAGCCGGATGATGAAGACGGACGTGCACGAGACCGAGAACGAATATGAGCTCGCAATCGATCTGCCCGGCTTCAAGAAGGAAGAAATCAGCATTGAGCTGAAGGACGGCTACCTGACCATCACCGCCGCCAAGGGCGTTGACAAGGACGAGGAAGAAAAGAAGACGCGCCGCGTCATTCGTCAGGAGCGTTATGTCGGTACCTGTCAGCGCACCTTCTATGTTGGCGATGTAAAGCCGGAGGAGGTTCGCTGCAAGTATGAATCCGGCGTGCTGACCGTCTTTATCCCCAAGAAGGACGTTCGCAAGGTCGAAGGCCCGCATACCATCGCGATTGAGGGATAAAGCCTTCAGGGGAAGACGCTTCTTCCCCCAGTTCCCGCCTATGAGCGGCAGGATGGTAGGATGATAAGCCACCAAAACGCCCCCGCACAATGGTAGCTACTCATAAAACAGTATCAACAACAAACTGAAACAGGGTAGCTGTCATACAGGGTGCAAGACAAACGGGCATATCGTCATAACGGCGATATGCCCGTTTTGTCACGCAATAGAACGCCATTTTCGGGGTAGGTAATGGTTTAATATTACCTACCCCGTTTCTGCGCCTGCAAAGCTGCATGAGCACAGGCTTTTTTGACTTCTATTGCGTAACATAGACCCATGATATTTTGAGGGCGGAAGCACTTGCTGCTTTCGCCCTCTTGTTTTCCATACAGCAAGAACACAAGTCGCTGTCAAGGTCGGGCGAAGCCTGTTTATTTCAACCTTGCACAGCAGCTTGTGTGTTGCTATTGTGCCGTCAAATATTACGCACCTTAAAATCATTCCACTTTGTTGCAACATACAGTTCTGCGCTGCTACCGATTGCTTTGAAATGTGCTTTGCCGCAACGGATTTTCAAATCCTCGCGTCCACGTAAATCAAGTTCATTCGTCTTGCCTTTGGTTTCCAAAATGAAATACAGTTTTTTACTGCCATCAATTTCTACATAAACCGCCCAATCGGGGTTATATGTGCCTATTGGCGTATCAACCTTGAAGCGGCTCGGTAGTTTGAAGAACATTTTTACATCGGGGTCATTGTCCAATGCAAGGGCAAACGGCTTTTCGACTGTCGTGCTATCATAAACAATGTAATCATAAACACTATGGTCTACTGCAACGGCGTTTCGGTCAAGGTTAGCGATTAGCTCTGCGCTATCGAAAATCTCCTGCACATAGTATTCTTCACCATACAGCTTTTTGTAGCTGATACCATCTATTGCAAGAGTGCGGCGCACATCCAAAATAATCTGCGTTGCGTTTTCAATAAACATCTGCGGATTATTCAGAAAGTCCTGCAAGCGCCCGCTTTGCTTCAATATTTCCGCAACGGTAGCACGTTTAGTTAGTGTTTGCCCGCCTATAATAGCAAGAATATTTGGCAACGATGAGTAGCTGTCCTCAAGAGCAGCCGTTTTAATACCGCGTTCAATATAGGTTACGCCTAGATTATCTATCTGAATATCGGCGGTCTGCGTAATGATACGTGCTTTCGGTATCGCCTCCATGTTCCTTAATCCATCAACGCTGCGGCGCACAAGCTCGTCCTCGTTTATCTTTACGCGATAGGTAGTCTTTTGCTTTATCTTGTCCCATAATTCCAAAAACTCCGGCGACGCGGTAACTTCCTTTTTGAGTTTTACCGTAACGTCCCTTGAAGCGTCGCGGATAGGCGGCCTTGTATCGGCTCGGCGTATTGCAGCAACAATCTGTGCTCTTGCGTTTTCCAACTGCGGCGGCAATTCAAGCGTTCCGTCCTGCAAGGCTGCTTTCATGCTGTCCTTTATCTTGCCGGATTTTGACACATATCCCCTTTCCTCAAAATGAGTTAAGAGCGTTTGCGCGTTATCGTAAGAAATTGTGCTTTGCACGACAACCGTTTTTTGCGCTGTAAGCTCTGTTATCGCGGCAGGGGTAATGCCACCATCGCGGGCAATAAGTTCAACCGCTTTTGTTTTTGCCGCCTCAAGCTCCTGCGGCAATTCCGCAACTTCCGGTGTGGGTGCTTCGGTCTTAATGAATCCCTCACTCGCAAGATGGGAAATAAGCATTGTCGCCTGCTGTTCGGTAAGCGGCGTTTCTTCTGTTCGGATTTCTTCAAATACCATACCGCTAAACAAACCAAGCTGCAAAACGCCGAACTTAACGCCCGTATCGTCCTCAATCTCTTTTTGCAATGTATCGGCAAACTCCGCAAAACTCTCATTTGCCATAACGTGCAGCAGGTTTATGTTTCTGTCCTCAATACGCTCTCCGTCTTGATTGACGCAAAGACGCAAGCCGCGCCCCACCTTTTGCCTTGCGGTCAACGTGCTTTTCTGCTCAATGAGCGTACAAACTTGAAAGACGTTTGGATTGTCCCAACCCTCTTTTAATGCGGAATGAGAGAAGATAAAACGCAACGGACAATCAAAAGACAATAACCACTCCTTGTCCTTCATAATCGTATTATAGGTGTTGTAGTCGTCCAACGTGTCGCCCCTAGTGTTTTTGTAATTCCCCTTTTTGTCTTGTGAAAAGTATCCGTCGTGAACACGCGCCACATCGGAGGGAAAACGCCCGTGCAACTCTGCGTACTTCGGTAAGTTCATAAGCTCGGCATAAACTTCCTCAAACATCTGCGCGTATATTCCTTTGTTCCCATCCTCGGTGCGGTATTTCTTTACCTCGTCAATAAAAAACAAAGATAATACCTTTATCCCTTTTTCTGTATACCGCAGTTCTTTATCTAAATGTGCCTCAATCGTCCGGCGTATCTGCGCCCGCTTCATAGTATTTTCATCAACGTCGCCTATTGCTTTTCCAAGCCTAATAACGTCAACGCCCGACAGCTCGATTTGCTCCATTCCCGGCGTACAGTCAATGCCGGAAATCGTATATCCCTCATACAAGTCGCGGTTGCCGGACAGCTTATATAAATCTGCGTCCTGCTTCACCGTAATTGTTTTACGGCTCACGTTACCGTCTTTATCAGCAATATCTATTTCTATCCGCGCCCGAAAACCATTCTCGTTGGAAACAGATAAAAGCCGGATATAGGGGCGGTTATAGCCTACCGCAATTTGATTAGAGGAAACGCATATCTGCTTGACAAGCCCCATTTGGTAAGCGTCAACAGGAGTCAAACGGTAAAGCAGATTGACCCGTTCTCTATGCGTTGCGGAATAGCGGAATACGCACAAAGGATTGAGCGAAGCGATGGCATCCTTTGCCTTTTGCGTATTGTCTACGCTCTGTGGCTCATCAATAATAACAATGGGGTTTGTGTCTTGTATGAAGCGGATAGCAGCGTCGCCGTTCAGCCTGTCCTGCTGCTGATTTATCACGTTTTCGGCTTTTCTGAAAGCGTCGATGTTGATAATCATAATTTCGATATTCGCGCTTGTGGCGAACTGCCTCACATCGGACAACTTTGCGCTGTTGTAAATAAAATAGCGGCAAGGGGCGTTATCGTAAATCGCCGAAAAATGCTCCTGCGTTACCTGCAAGGATTTATATACGCCCTCGCGAATAGCAACGCTCGGAACAACAATGATAAACTTTGTAAATCCATAAAGACGGTTAAGCTCATAGATTGTTTTTGTATAGACATAGGTTTTGCCCGTTCCCGTTTCCATTTCAACGGAAAACTGCCGCCCCTGCAACTCTGCGGTCTGCGGCAAATTATGCCTGCGCTGCACCGCCTGCATGTTTTCAATTATTCTCTCGTCGCCGATATATAGCGCATTTGCAACACCCATATCTTGAAACAGGCGCATTTGACTGCCGCTTTTCTCCATGCTGAATGTTGACGTTTCCTTTTGCTGTCCGTCAAAGAGGGCGCAAACGGCGGCTACTGCGGCGGTTTGAAAATCTTGTTGCTTAAACTTAAGTTTCATTTTTGCATCCCCCTTTCTGCCTATTGAGGTTATCAATAATAACCGTTTCTACCTCATAGGATTTTTCGTGATTATCATATTCGGCCCGAAAATGGCAACGTGGGCATTGAAAAACATCTTCATATTGGTCGTGGTTCATTGGAGTATCACATTGGGGGCAATGTGCGTGCAGATTAGCCACATGCCATTGTTTATGATAACTGCTCCATTCCCAATTCCAAGACCATTTCCATAAGCGAAAACGGTCTTGCGTATAGTTAGTAAAGGCCGGTTTTACTTGTTCTTTTGGTTCGCTGATTTTTGCAACAGCATACAAAACAAAAAACAGAACAGCAATTCCTAACAGCACCCACCATACTTTCAAATCAAGAGTCAGAAATGTAATAATCCAACTCCATAACATTGAAAAAAACTTCCCTATCGTTGTAAATACTTGTTTCCCCTTTATTAGGTCATATCCAACCGTAAGAATAAAACCGAGTAAAGTTGTTGAAATGCCAATTGTCCAAGGAGATTTCAGAAACTTTTTCATTTCAAATGCCTCACACCGTTTTTAACTCAATATTCTTATTTTCAAGCAGATAAAAGGCATTTGACATAGCGGAGTTATCCGCAAGGGCGTTTTCCGCAATAACAATTTTCTGTGGGATAAGCGCCGCCATCTGCTCGATATGCTCTGCGGCAATCCCCGGCTGCAAGCAAATCAGCATTTTGCCGCCCGCTACGCTATAAACAGTCAAGCCGCTAACATCAAGTACGGTAACATCACAGGTCAATTCATAGCCCATTTTAAGCATAATTTCATAGACCAAATCCTCATCGCTTCGGTCTGCTTTTAGCCCGTCGATATGTCCTGCTATGCGGTCAAGTAACGTGTCAACATCGCCGCCCTCAATCGGTGTATCGTCCCATAGCTTCATATTGGAGCTTTCCAATTTGAAAACCTTAAAGCCAACATCAAGGTGAGGATTGCTTTCATCGACGCTTTTGAACAACGGCTTAACTGCGGATATACCTTTTGTGCCTTTAGCAGCTGCCGCCGCAAAAAGCGTCATATCTTCTTCTGTTTCTAAAAAAGGAATACTCCTTAGCGTATCATTTTCTTCGGATATTTTCTTTCCAGCGCGACGTATGCGCTCTTTGCCGATCTCACAGATATTTTTATACCCGGCTTTTGCTGCTTCACTTTTTTCATCGCATACTTCGGGTAACTGCACCATAATAAAGCGGCGGTTGCCGCCATCTTTGGCGTTAAGCTGCATAACCGCATGGGCGGTGGTTGCAGAGCCGGAGAAGAAGTCGAGAATTATATCGCCATCATCTTTTGCAGTAACGTACTCTACGAGGTTTTTGATATCGTCAATGCTTTTCGGATTTTCAAAAACTCGTCTATTTTCAAAAATAGCGTTAAAAGTTTGCGAAGCTGTTTGTGCATAGCTAAAATGGACGCTACGCATAACTTCTTTATCCGATTCAAAAAGGTTCATTCTGACCCTTGGAACGGTGGTTTCATCTTGGCCAAAAACAACATGACCTTTTGCAATTTCCTCTTGTAATCGTTGCGGAGTGGGATATCTCCATCCACTTATAGGCTTCTTACAAGACTTTTTAGTAACAGGGTGTATAACATCATAACGAGGGCCACCACCGCCCGGCCAATTAATATTTCCATCATCACGATAAGGACCTTTGTCGTCAACCTTTGTAAAACGCGATAATGACTTGCGGGGGTCGTCTTTATCCCAAGAACCGTAGAGGGCTTTTAATCCCTCGTTAACTTTGCTCCAATCATCATTAAACAACTCTCGTAACCGTTCAAACTCTGCCTTAACTTCTTCAACGCCCTCTTTTGTCATCCTTAAAATTGTGCCACGCTCATTCATTGTTGCCGCACTTTTGAAATAGACAAGCATATATTCATGTCCAACTGAAAAATACTTTGCGTCATTCTTCCTATTTTTATCATATACAAGGCAAGCTACAAAGTTTTCTTCTCCGAAAACCTCATTGCAGAGCTTTTTCAGATTATCCAATTCAACGTCATCTATGGAAATGAAAATTACGCCATCGTCCCGCAAAAGATTAGCGGCAAGCCGCAAGCGAGGGTACATCATATTCAACCAATTTGTATGATAGCGTCCCATTGTTTCGGGGTTGCTCTTTGTAGTCTGTTCGGTTACTTCCTTATACCGCGCTAATGGGTCAGCAAAATCATCCTCATACACAAAGTCATTTCCCGTATTATAAGGCGGGTCTATGTATATCATTTTGACCTTGCGGAAATAGGATTTTTGCAGGAGCTTCAACA
>OIZL01001499.1_pt1 | contig 12451 bp, 13 predicted proteins | sample 1588541 | NCBI WGS metagenome assembly OIZL01 (sample SAMN03283285) | human gut metagenome | biome: human-associated habitat; material: feces | host: Homo sapiens | place: Peru | collected 2012 | reverse complement strand
CGATTTAAATCCTTGCAACTCTAATCTTTTTAAGTACATTTTTTTCACCTTTTCACTTCTAACACGTTATAGGGGCGGACGGATTTGTCCTCCCCTAATATATTAATTCAATATTATATATGATATATTAAAAAATGCTTTTTATCAACATTTTTTTGCATTTTTTAAGAGGGTAATTTAAATACCCTCTTAAAAATTTATTGTTCCTCTATTATTGCTTTGTTAATATATCCTTCACTATCTTTTTCAAAAGAAACATTGTATTTATTACTAGAATCTACTTCTGTTATTGTTGTATTATATTCTACTTTATTTGTCGCATTACTTATATTGTTCTGTTCTATAGCACTTATTAAAGTCTTAACATTAGCTCCACTTTGCACTCCTTCATATGGGGTAAATTTATAATTAAACATTTCCATCGCTTGGCTGCCTGCCTTATTATTTAACTCTTGCATTAATCCTTCATTTTCTTGTGCTGTTTCTCTTGCCTTAGTATATAAACTGTCGTTTGTCATAGTCATTTCCATTAGTCCAAAAATAGTACTTTCTTCGTCTATTCTTTCATATATCATTGTTATTACGTTTCTAGTTAAATTACTTATTTGTTCAGCATCAAATTGATTTATTATAGCATAATCCTCTTCTTTAAATTTTTCTGTTTCTATATTTTCTCCAAAATTCTTTGTATTATCATATGCTATATTAATATTCATGTCTTCTGCTGAAAAATTAATATCTATCTTAAAACTATCTTTAATATTTTGTGAATCAAGCCTTCCTTCTCTTAAAATTTCAATTGTTGCATTTGCTACCTCTTCATTATCCTGATTTATTAAAGCACTGCACAATATGTCTTCTTTTTCTTGAGAATCTACATTTTTATTCAAATTAAATATTATATTTGTTTTACTATCATCGCTAGTAATATCTAGTAAAAAATCATATTTATCTTGAATTTTTTCCACTGAAAGCTCTATTTTTCCATTTCCTTCTTCTGATTCAATTATGCCAACTAATTTTACAGTTTTTTTACCTTGCTTATATACTTTTAAAGATATGTTAATTTTAATATTTTCTTGTGAAATTGCATCTATTGATGATTGGATTGTTTCTTTGTAATTTTCTAATTTAAATTCAGTTTCACTTAGTTTACTTAACAAATTATATACTTCTTCATCTTCTTTCATTGAATTTAATACATTTATTAAAATTTCTTTTAATAAATCACCGTTAATTGTAAGTTGATATCCATCTGCACTTAACTCTTTATCATCAAGAGTAATACTTTCTTTTTTTAGTTTAGAATAATTTTCATTAGGTATTTGTTCTATTGCTATGTTCATATATTTAGTAAGTATTTGTTCTATTGCTTTTTGTTCTTCTTCACCCATTACTACTTTATCTTGTATTTCTAATTTGTTTGGCATATTATCTGTATTTTCTATTCCTAATTTTTGTGCAAACTCTTTTAAATTGTTATTTTCCAAAACAATATATTGTTTAATTACATCTTCAAACCTTAATCCATATAAATCTTCATTTCTTAGATAATCAATTGTCAATTTTTTTTCATCATTTTGCTTCATGTCAATTTTAGCACTAGCAAAATCCTCTCCTGGTTTTGATTTCGTTTCAAAGTCGAATTCTTCATTTATAACTTCTTCATTGTTTCCTTTAACACTTATAGAAACATTTCCCTTATTAGTATTATCTTCATTTTTTAATCTCTCTTGGTATTTACTATATTTATTAGCAACTAGTGTATCTCCCACACTTATTTGAGAAATGTATTTATAAAACATATCTTTATTAGATTTAAAAATATCTGTTGCAAAATATAATGTTGCAAACGTAGCACATCCCAAAAGTAGTATTATAACCAAAGTTATAATTAATACTTGAATTTTTTTCATATGTTATCACCCTTTCTTTTATTATTTGATTATAACATATTAAACTACTAATATCTACAAATTTTATCACTTTATTATTTTTTATTTCATATTATATATTAATAATAAAAAGAAAGGAAATGATAGACATGGATTTTGAAAAAGATTTTTGCCCAGTAGTCAAAGTTGACGGTTTCATCGAAAAAGGTAAACAATTTGATATTGAAATCAATATGCCTGAAGATAATAGAAATGCTATATTTGGAGTTATAAAAGATTGTTTTAAAGAACCTGTTGAAGATGCTGTTGTAAAACTTATTGAAATTGACAACGATTGTGGAAAAGAAGAAAGAAAACCAGTTTCTCACACTTTCACAGATAAAGAGGGAGAATTTGTTTTTGGGCCTCTTTGTCCTGACAAAAAATATGAAATACAATTTTGGGCCAACAAAGTAAAACACATTAAAATTTGTGCGGATTGCAAACATCAAGGAAAATGCCTAAAGGGTGTAAAACTTGACTGTCCTAAAAAGCCTTGTAATGATGATTGCAAACCAGAGCATGAACATGAACATTTTTTAAAACCAAATTGCTGTAAATAGTATATTGAACAAAGCAACTTGGAGTCTCTCTTTGTTCTCGCCGATTTGAGTTTCTGAATGTAATGAGGAAATTTTAAAGGCAATAGCAATTATAGCATATTTCATATACTAGGAAATGAGAAATTTCCTAATATAAAAAAAATCACGCAAAGATAAATCTTTACGTGATTTTTTTAAAATGCTCCCAATTTTTTAGCTAGTTGTTTTCCTCTTTTCATTATTCTTTTTTTATTCATCATACCATCATTGTACATAATTGCCATTCCAGCTGCAATTGCTGTTCCTATAAGCATTCCTTTAACAAATTTCATTGTATATTTCTCCTTTCTACTTATGATAAATTGTAATTTGTGTAAACGATTCTAGGGACTGTCCCTCTTTTGTTGAATGACAAAAGGGGACTGTCCTGAATCGTAAATGAAATCTATTGCAAATTGTAGGGGCGATTTCTATGGTGTATTGCGAGTCGCTGAAGGCGGCAACCCATACAGCGTTTGCAACAAATTTGTTTTTGGGCATATGCAATACGCCCCTACGAATCCAACTTCACACTTCACACATCCATTTTACAAATTCCGATTTATATAATATATGAAATTAGTCAAAATGATGTGAATAAAAAATAAAAAATATTATTGTAAAATAAAGAAGGAAAAAAATTTTTTTTGGCGAATAATATAAATGTACATAATAAATATGTACAATAATAACATTGGAAGGCGGTGCACATAGAAATGCAAATAACAGATGTACGTTTAAGAAAAGTAAATTCAGAAAACAGAATGAAAGCTGTTGCTTCTGTAACATTCGATAATGAATTCGTAATCCACGATATTAAAGTTATCGAAAGCCAAAATGGATTATTTATAGCTATGCCTAGCAGAAAAACTCCAAACGGAGAATTTAAAGATATAGCTCATCCAATCAACGCTGAAACTAGAGAAAAAATCCAATCAGCTATATTAGAAGCTTATGAAGCTCCAGAAGCTGAAGGTAGCGAAGAATCAGCAGAATAATAAATAAAAAGAAGAAAAAATGCCTATATGTTTAGGCATTTTTTTGTTACTCTATTTTTTGACAATAACAAATATGTATAAAAAATAAATAATTTTCTTGCTATTTTTTTGATAATATTGTATGATATTATAAGTAATAAATGGAGTAGTAAGGAGGAGTAAAGTGTAATGAAGAAAATAACAATAATATTAATCTTTATAGCAATAATATTACTATTTTGTGGAACAGCTTTAGCAACAGAAAAGATTAATACTATAAGCACTAACACTGCCAGCGAATTAATGGAAATGAAAGAAGAAACAAAAACAGAACTAGACGAATATACAAGAAAATATGGATCAGAAAGTTACGGAACTACAGCGTATATACTAAATAAAGTTAGAATATATAGTATACCATTATGCTTTATTGGTATAGCAATAGGAGCTTTATACCAATATGTGCTAGGAACTAGAAGATTAGATACAAAACACAAAGGATTTGGATTAATTATGGGATTTGTCACCATATTAGTAATATGCCAAATATTACCGCTTATATTTGCGATAGTAGTAAGAGGTTGGAGGGGTTAAAAGCATGAAAGTTTTATTTGCAGTAAATAATGATGAAATTTCTAATGCGATTGTGAAAAAATACCAAAAAGATTATAAAGAAATATTATCATATAAAAATGTATATTACTTTAATGCAATTTTAAAAGAGTTACAAAAGGATAAAACTTATGATAGAGTGGTAATAAGTGAAGACTTAGAACCATTTGCTAATAATAATTATGATACAATAGATAAATTTTTATTTGATAAATTGGATAACATAAGTGATGAGGCCACAAATGCAGAAGGTAATGATACAGATATTATACTTATTTGTACAGATAGAAGAAGTAAATCAGATGAGATGCTAAATAAGTTATTTGGAATAGGAATATATAATGCTATAATAGGTCAGGATAGAAGTATAGATGAAGTATGCAAGCTAATTAATAAACCTAGAACAAAAAAAGAAGCAAAATTATATTATAAAATAGAAGCAGAAAATGTAAATTACCAATCAGAAAATGAGGATAGCGTTAGCGAAACAGAAGTTCAAAATATACTTGCACATTATAAAAGATTAGGAAAAAATGAAGATAAATATGTGGATAGTTTTAATAATATAGTTTCACAATATACAGATGCTCAATTAAAAATAATAATTCGTTATCTTCCAATGGGAGTAAAAGCAGTCTTAGAGGAAAATTCTCCTAAATATCAGGAACTGGTAGATTATAATGGAAAAAGTAGAAATGATAAACCAAAATTAAATCAATATAACAACACAGCAAAAAGAGAAACCGGCAGAACTCAAGAAGCAATTAAAGTTGAAATGATTAGAGATGATGCCAATAAGTCTAATATAACAAAACCAATTTTAATTCCTACAGGTGTAAATAAATCACAAGTAAAAAGATTGATAAAACAAGAAAAACCAAAACCTGTTATTACTTCTGAGGTAAATGAAGAAGAAAGTTTGGATTATATTGAACCAAATATGAATAAAGATATACAGGAAGAAAAACCAAAAAGAGGTAGAGGCAGACCTAAAAAAATTGTACCAGAGGAAGAAAAACAAGAAGAAAAACCAAAAAGAGGTAGAGGTAGACCTAGAAAAAATCCAATAGTAGAAGAAAAAGAAGATGAAGATTTAGTAGATCTATTCAATTTAGAAGATGAAGAACCTGATATTTCAGAAAAAAATAATAATGTTGAAGAACAAGATGAAGATGTAAACCTATTTGATTTAGATGAAGATGATGACATAGAAGAAAACAATGGCAATGAAGAGATAGACTTGTTTGACTTAGATAATGATGAACAAGAAAATGAAGAAGATGATGATTTAAATCTATTTGACTTAAGCAACAAAGAACCTGAGACAAGCAATAGCTATAATTCTTTTGGAAACAGAAATGAAATAGAAGAAGTTAGATATAGATCACCAGAACTTGACTTTAATACATTAATAACAAAAGATAAAAAGATAGTAAGTTTTGTAGGAACTACAAAAAATGGAACATCATTTATAGTAAATAATGTGGCTCAATTATTAGCATCAAGGGGAATTTCAACTGCAGTACTTGATATGACGAAAACTAGAAATGCTTATTATATTTATACAGATAGTAAAGAACAATTAATGAATACCGCAAAAGAATGTATATATAAATTAAAAAGTGGAATTTGTGAAGGAATAAACATAAACAGAAACTTAACTATATATACATCAGTTCCAGATGACAATACTGATTACAGTGATGTTGAATCTATATTAGGAACACTTATAAAAAAGTATTCAGTAGTTTTAATAGACTGCGATTTTAGTACACCTATAGAATATTTTGCAGCCTCACAAGAAACTTATTTGGTACAAAGCATGGATGTTTTAACAATACAACCATTAACTGCATTCTTAAGAGACTTACAATCAAAAGGAGTATTAAAACAAGAAAAACTTAGAATAGTTATTAATAAAGGTGTAAATATAAAAAGTGTGCCAGTAAGAATGCTAATAGGAGGAATATCAAAGTATAATGATCCATCCATGACATATATGAAGGAATTGTTTAATAGAGATAAAATACAATATTGTATAATTCCATTTGAAATTCCAAATTATATTAAGTACTTAGATTCACTAATAACATGTTCAATAACTTTAAATGGATATACAAAGCCATTTATAACGGCGTTAAATGAGCTAGGAAATATGATATATCCATTACTAAATAAACAAACATATTCACCAAGAGGAAATAAATATAAAGATAATTTCTCTAGTGAAATGAATGATACTTTAAGCAAAATGAAGAGAAAATATCAATGATAAAACAGAAAAATAAGAGGTGATAACTTGAATATAACTTTAATTATAATAATTGTACTAGTATCTATAATAGTAGGATTAATTATATATAATCTTTCAATATATAAAAAAATAAAAACTTTTGGAAACATAAATGATAGAATCTCTAATTTGAATGTTTTACAAGAATTTTTGGATACTATAGGAAAGGATTCATCAGTTGATAATAAACTAGAAATAATAAATGATATACTCATAGAAAAGTTTGCAATAAAATATTCTACAATTGTTGTATTCAATGGAGCTGAATATGTAATAAAAGCAACTAATGTAGATGAAAAACATTGGGATACAATGAAAAATTTGCATACAGAGGAAATGTTTAAAGACAGTATACTTACAGCTACTCCTAAATATGTTACTATAAATAGACCAGACGAAAAATTGGCCTATCAAAAAATGGAAATGGCTAGAGCTAAATCAGCAATGTTCTTTCCTTTATATATAGATAATGTGTATATTGGTTATTGGATTATAGAAAGTGGCGAAGCACATGCATTTGATAACACAGATACGAGTGTATTGGGAGTGGTAAGAGAAAATATAGTTGCTGTACTAAAAACAATTTCATATCAAAATACAATAGAAAACATATATAGAATAGATAAAAATACTGGTTTATATTCTGCAGAGTACTTATATGGAAAAGGAAAAAGAATAATAGATAAATATGACCAATCAACTATATGTATGTTTAGAATTATGAATATTGAAGAAATAAATGAAAAACTAGGAAGAGAAGTGGGAACAAAATTAATAGAAGATTTGAGCAATATTGTTAAAAGAAGCATATCTTCTCAGTACATATTTGTAAGATACATGGGACCTAAGTTTGCCATAGCGTTTTCAGGAGTAGATATAGAGGGAGTAGAAAACTTTATCAACTCAATGAAAGAAGAAATAGAAAGCATGGAAATATCAAAAGAAGAAGTGGTAAATGGCAAAAAGAAGCAAAAAGGAAAAACTTTTGCTCAAATGAATTTTGTTTTGGCAACATACTATAAAGGTACTGGACTAGAAGAGGTTACTAAAAAGCTTGAGGAATATTTAGATGACTGTGATAAGGACGAAAGCAATATTAATTGCATTTAGGAGGTATTTATGATAAGTGATAAAACTATGAATTTTAAAGTGGAAAGAGATAAAAGCATTAAGGCAAAAGAAGTACTAAAGGAAGTATATGAGGCTTTAGAAGAAAAAGGATATAATCCTGTAAACCAAATAGTTGGATATATATTATCAGGTGATCCAACATATATAACAAGCCATAAAAATGCTAGAAATTTAATAAGAATGATCGAAAGAGATGAGCTTTTAGAAAAAATGGTAAAAAATTATATAGGATTAGATGAATAATATGCGAATAATGGGAATTGATTATGGAGAAGCTAGAGTAGGAATAGCAATTTCAGATGAATTAAGAATAACTGCACAAGGCTTAGAAACAATAAATCATAATGGTAACGATAAAAAGCTATTAGCAAGGTTAGATGAAATTATACAAAAATTTCCTATAGATACAATTGTAGTGGGTATGCCAATACTATTAAACGGAGATAAAAGCAAAAGAGCTGAAGTAACGGAAAAGTTTATCCATAAATTAAAATGCAAGTACAACAAAATAAAAATATGTACTGAAGATGAAAGATTAACAACTGTGCAAGCTCATAAAACTATGAATGATTTATCTATTAATAAAAAGAAGAAACGTGGCTTGGTAGATACTATATCGGCAGTATATATATTAGAAACATACATGAACAAAATAAGTTAAAATTTATATTGAAAAATATATTGGTATGTGTTATAAAGATATTAATGTTAAAACTAAATTAAATAACTAAAATTCGAAAGGAGAATAATTAAATGGATTTTGAAAATGACGGAAACGAAATGGAAGAATTAGACAATATAATAATATTAAATGATGAGGAAGGAAAAGAAGTAAAATTTGAATTTCTAGATCTAATAGAATATGAAAACGAAGAGTATGTTATACTATTACCAGCAGATGAGGAAGAAGATTCTGATGAAGTTGTTATACTAAAAGTTGAAGATACAGATTCAGAGGAAGAAGAATCTTATGTTAGTGTAGATGACGAAGAAGTGTTAAATAAAGTATTTGAAATATTTAAAGAAAAATTTAAAGACGAATTTGATTTTGTTGATGAAGACTAATTTAATATTATATGTAAAAAAATAGATTGCTTTTAAGCAATCTATTTTTTTACATACTTAAATTATTTCCAAATCTTTTTATTTTTTGCGTAGTAGTTTTTTCTAAAGGCTCTTTTACGATTTTAAAATTCTTAATATGCTTATAATTAGGTAATTTTTTATTAATCTCTGATATAAGTTTTTTTATTTCTACATTGATATCATCTTCGGAAACTTTTGATTTACCTAAAAGCTCTTTAAATTGGTCAATATCAGGAAGGATTTTTGCATTTACATATGTTTCTCTGTCGTTTTCATAGTTAACTCCAATAACTATACATTCTGCAACCAAAGGACTCTCATTTAAATAATACTCTATTTCTTCAGGGTAAATGTTTTTACCATTTTGAGTTACAATTACACTTTTGCATCTACCAGTAATATATAGAAAACCATCATTATCTATATATCCTAAATCTCCTGTATAGAACCAACCTTTTTTAAAAACATTATCTGTGTTTTCAGGATCATTATAATATCCGAGCATTACATTAGGCCCTTTAACAATTATTTCACCATTTCCTTGGCTGTCTGGATTATTTATTTTATATTCTACATTTGGTATAGGAAGTCCAACTGAATCTGATTTATAGAATATATCATTGTTACCAGCAACAAGAGGGGAACATTCTGTTAAGCCATAGCCTTGCAATGCTTTAAAGCCTAATTTGTAAAAAGATTCAATTATAGTAGGGTTAATTGCTGCTGCACCAACTATAAATGTTCTAAGATTTCCACCTAAAGATTTTTTGATTTTTCTTTTCACAAAAAACCTTAGTAGGTGTGGCATATTATCTATAAAATGCTTTTCACCACTAAAATATTTTTCTGGTAATGATTTTTGAAGTGTCTTCAAAATTTTTTTATGAATATTTTCTAATAGCAAAGGGACACATATTACAAAAGAAGGGCTATATTCATTTATGTTTTTGTTTATATATCTTAATCCATCACAATATGTAACTGTACCACCGCCGTATAAAGGCAAAATATGTCCCAGAGTACATTCATAAGTATGGTGTATTGGCAAAATTGATAAGACTGTAGTAGTTTTATCTACCTTAACTATTTGAGCTACAGACATAACATTTGAACATATATTTTTATGAGAAAGACAAATGCCTTTTGCATTACCTGTAGTACCAGAAGTAAATAATAAAACATGCATATCATCTGGATTTATTTTAATATCATCAAAATTAGTGTTACCACTATTTAGCTTTGCAAAGCCCTGTTTAATTAATTCGTTTATATTTAGTATTTTGCTATCACTTGATGTACTATTCATGTTTATAAATTTAATATTAGATTTTAACTTATTTTTATTATCGATAATATTATTAATATATTTTTCATCTCCGATTACTGCATCAGCTTCTGAGATATTAATAAAATTTATAACATCATCAACATGCAATTCTTTATCAATAGGAACCGCAATTCCTATAATTGCAGAAGCAAAGTATGAAGAAATCCAAGAATAACTATTTTTACCTATTATAACTATTTTTTTATTAGATAATCTCAAGTCTATTAAAGAAGTACCCAATGCCCTTACGTTATCTTTAAATTCTGTATACTTAACACCATATATTTTCCCAGATTTGTTTTTTAATTTAAAAGCGTTATTGTTTTTATATCTTTTAGCAGATTGATATAGTAAATCTTTTAAATCAGTAACAGTATGTATTTTAAAATATTTTGTTTTTAAGACATCTTCTTTTCTTTCCATATATTACCTCCTATATTTATTTATAATATACATTATAAATAAGAAATAATCAAGGGTTAAGAGGGAAAAAGGGGACAGACCCCTTTTTCCCTTGACGAACAAATACAACTTTTTAGATACTCTTTAACTTATAAAATTATAAATTTTTAAAATGTATATAATAAAGCTTACCATTAGGACAATACATTATTTTAATAAGTTTTCCGTTTTTATACGAATATATTGTAGACCCATCATCTTCAGTTTCAACTATATAGTTATTTTTATCAGTATATAGAGAAAAATAACTATTTTCTCCATTTGATTCCTGCAATGTTTTACAGATTTTATCCATTTCTTTTTGAACATCATCCTTTAATAATACGAATTCGCCATTTTGGTATACTCTTCCGAGAATGATAAAAAAAACGATAAGCACCTTCTCTATCTAAATCGTATATATTTAATTTATCTGTATAATTATTATAGAATTTATTCATGTCATTTTTGGATATTTTTATTGCTTTATTATTTGTTGTTATTGCATAATATTCATAACCAGAATGAAACAAATTATCAAGACCTGTGAAATCAAATCTCACTATAGCAACTACTTGTGTTTTTAATTGATAAATAATCATTAGTTTATGAATAGTACATAAAAAAATCGCAATTAGTATTATAAAAAAAAACAGCTTTTTCGTTTGAATTTTATTTTTATTTTTTTCATTATTCTCTTTTTTATTCATATACTATATCCTTCTAATATTATAATTCTCTTTATTATACACTTCTTTTTTATTTTTTTCAAGTAGGGAGAAATTTGAACAAAGTAGAATGTTGCCTGAAAAAAACTAAAAAAATGCTTGACACACAGGTTGAAAGTGTTGTATAATATGATTTGCGTGTAGATTTGCGATGAAGCGAAATGTGGCTACATTCCTACGGAAAGTAGGAAATGGAGGGAACTTTCGTGGAGTATGTCTTGGCTAAGACCGGGCGGATAAGTTTTAAATAAGCACACTTGTCCTAAGTATCATCTTGCGTTAACTTAGGATTTTTAAATGTTAATAAAAGAAACACTAGGGTGCGTTAAGAACTTTCCTAAGGCAATTAAGTGAGTACATATAATAAAGATGTATCACGACAAATTAAAAGGAGGGAATTTAACAATGGCAAAAGCAGAAAATGCAGAAGCAACAAACAAAACTGAAAAAGTAGCAAAAGCTACAACAAAAAAAGCAACAAAAGGTGCAGCAACAAAAACTGCAAAGACAACAAAAACAGAAAAGGTTACTAAAAAAACAGTTCAAAGCGAAAAAATAAGAATAAGATTAAAAGCTTATGACAATGTAGTTTTAGATCAGTCTGCTGAAAAGATAGTAGATACTGCTAAAAGAACAGGTGCAAAAGTTTCAGGTCCTATTCCACTACCAACAAAAAGAGAAATAGTAACAATTTTACGTTCTCCACACAAACACAAAGATTCAAGAGAACAATTTGAAATGAGAACACATAAAAGAGTTATCGATATTCTTTATCCAACACAAAAAACTGTTGATAGTCTTATGAAATTAGATTTACCAGCAGGTGTTGAAATTGAAATAAAATTATAATTATTTGAAAACAAATGTTAAATAAGAAGATAAATATAATTTACTTCTTAAATACCAAGCTGATATGGTTTTTATCAGCCAATAGTTAATAGGAGGAAAATAAATGAAAAAAGCTATAATAGGTAAAAAAGTTGGAATGACACAAATATTTGATGAAAAAGGTGTAGTTATTCCAGTAACAGTTATTGAAGCTGGATCATGTGCAGTAGTTCAAGTAAAAACAGTTGAAACTGATGGATACAACGCTGTACAATTAGGATTTGGCGAAGTAAAAGAAAGCAAAGTAAACAAACCAAGTAAAGGACATTTTGCAAAAGCAAATGTAAAACCAACAAAACATTTAAGAGAATTCAGATTAGATGATGTATCAAATGTAAAAGTAGGAGACGAAATTAAAGTAGATACATTCACAGCTGGAGAAGTTGTAGATATTCAAGGAATAACAAAAGGAAAAGGATTCCAAGGAAATATCAAACGTCATGGACAACACAG
>OIZL01001495.1_pt1 | contig 12467 bp, 18 predicted proteins | sample 1588541 | NCBI WGS metagenome assembly OIZL01 (sample SAMN03283285) | human gut metagenome | biome: human-associated habitat; material: feces | host: Homo sapiens | place: Peru | collected 2012 | reverse complement strand
AAAGATATATTTGCTGATAAAAGTATTACCACTGGTGTAAAAACAACTGATAATATAGATGGTCTAATGAAACTAGTTGATTTTACTAGAACAGATTTTAATGGATTTTTATTCTTGAATTTAAATGATTTTGATACTCTTTATGGTCATAGAAGAGATAAAAAAGGATATTTAAATTGTTTAGAAGAGTTAGATCATTATTTACCAATTTTCCTAAATAAACTAACTGAAGATGATTTAGTAATATTTACAGCTGATCATGGTAATGATCCAACGTTTAGAGGTACTGACCATACAAGAGAGAATGTTCCAGTATTATTCTACTCAAAGAAATTTGAATATTATGGTGCATTGCCTACTACTAAAACATTTGCAAATATTGGTGCTACTATAATAGATAATTTTGGTATAGAAAATACATTAGGAATAGGAGAGAGCTATTTAGATAAATTAAAGTAGTAAATATTATAAAAAAATAAAGAGACTTTAATCGTCTCTTTTTCTTTGCTATTTACTTCTTGCTGAATTTCTTGAAGTGTTTCTAGCACTATTTCTAGATGTAGTATTTTTACATCTACTTGTATTTCTACTTCTAGAACTATTTCTAGATGTATTTCTAGCGTTAGCCATTCTTAATCACCACCTGTTATTATTATTACCAGCGATTAAAATATAATTCATATTTTATTTGGAAATATTTTACATATTATTATCTTTTCTTAATTCTTCTAACATTATTAGTTTTATTTTATCAATATCGCTAAAGAAAAAATTTTTACCTTCTTTTTTGCTTGCAATCATATATTTAAAATTATCTAGTATTTCATTTTTTAATATTGATACAACTTTTAGTGGCTTACCATTTAACATATGTGGATAATCAATGTATTTTTCTATAATAGGAAAAGCATTTTGTAGAAGAATTACAGAATCTACATTAGCAATTTTTCTAATTATTATTGTACGACAATTACCATATTTTTTGATTTTATGATCTATTATCTTTTGGTATTTATCAACCTTGCTACTTAAAGGAATAAACCATAAAATATTTTTATCTTTGATAGTGAAATAAGTAGGCCTTGCATGTCCGTTTTCATGATTAGACATTAAACTCTCATCATTAACTTTATAAAAAAACGAATCTTTTATGTGATATATATAACCAGTTTGTACTTTCATTTTGTCATCTCCTTCTGTAAAATATAGATAGATATATATTATCATAAATTAAAAGAGAACTCTACATGAATTTAATAAAGTTCTCAATCATTTTCATCCGGAATAATTTATACTTCGCACCATCCGGGAGCGACTAACATTTCACATTCGGGATTATTTATAACTCGCACCACCCGAGAGCGACTAACATTTTCTGTTTTAGTACTCCTAAGTACAATTAAACTATAACACATTTTGACCAAAAAGTCAATTTAATATGTATACATTAATATTATATGAAATCATTAATTTTTTAAACACATTAACATATAATTAATTAGTGATAATATGAATGAAATAGTTTTACCATTATTAATATCAAGTTTAGCTGGTTTAAGTACACTAATAGGTGGAGTAGTGGTATTTTTTAAATTTAAAGATAAAGAAGCCTTTTTATCATTTGCTTTAAGTTTTTCTTTAAGTGTTATGATAAGTATAAGTGTATTAGACTTAATTCCATCAAGTTTTACTACATTATATAATAAATATGGTCTACTACTCGCTTTAATTATTGGAGTAGGGGTGTTTATAATAGGGAAGGTAGTAGTTACTAAAATAAATAATAAAATTGCCCTACTACATAAAAGTAATAAATTATATAGGGTAGGAGTACTAAGTATGATAGCTCTTATGATACATAATTTTCCTGAAGGAATTGCAACGTTTATGACAGCTTATAATGATTTATCAATGGGAATTAGTCTAGGAATCGCCATAATGCTTCATAATATACCTGAAGGAGTGTCCATCAGTGTTCCGATTTATTACAGCACGGGAAATAAATTTAAAGGATTGTTATATACATTTATATCTGGTTTAGCAGAACCTTTAGGAGCGTTAATGGCTTATATAGTGCTAAAACCATTTATAAGCGATCTAATGATATCAATCGTATTAATATTAGTGGCTGGTATAATGATTACATTAGCAATTGAAGAAATGTTACCAGAAGCTAATTCTCATAATAAAACTAAACAAAGTATACTAGGATTAATAATTGGATTGATTTTAGTCATAATTAATATGTTATTATTCTAATTTTTTTCTTTTATATTTAAGTTCCAATAATGTATATTATGTTAAGTTCTTAGTTTTTCTTATATTCTACAAAATATATATCGTTATCAAATGTATCTTTATATGCAGTACTATATACTACATTACTATACTCATTAAATTCACTTGTATTTATATAATCATAAAAATCTCTTAAGTTAAATAAGTATTCAGTTGGTTTCTTCAAATTTTGACTATAAAAAAATCTATGTTGTGCAAATAATCTATCATCTATATCTTTAGTAAAATATTTCGTTAAATAACCAATCACATTTTGGTCTTTCATATTCACGACCAAAGAATAACCATAATTCCAACCTTTTATATTCTTCCCTACTTGCCACCCACTCTCTTTTGAATATATTTTAACTTCATCTTTACTTAGAACTGATAAATCAGTATAGGCGATATTTGTCATCATGTGATAATGTACCGCTCCCCTTTTCTGAAATTCAGGAACACATACATAAGCAAAATTAGGTATTATTCTTTTTAAGTTACTACGCCATACATTAAAGATTTTATTAGTCTCTTTTATATCAGTCATATTATCTGCAAAAGTTAGTGTAATAAATGTCTTAAATATAGTTTCATTACATTTTACAATTTTTTGAAGATTATGCTTACTACGATTTATGTTTTTTTTCTCTATCTTTCTCAACCCGTACGACTTAGAGGTTTCGCCGATAGACTTAGTTAATAAGGAGCGAAATTTCATTTCTTCTTTATTTTTATCAGTTATATAAGTGTTTTCAGGGTAATAATAAACCTGAATGTAATCACCACACTCTATAACTTTTATATCAGTCTTTTTTCTCTTTGACTGAGATATGAGACTACTATCAAGTAATATATTCTTAGTATATATATTATAATAAGAACGTTTAGCATATTCATCTAATAAGTATTCTTTCAAATTCTCCATTTTTATCTCCTTTTATTGTACAAAATATTGCACTCTCGATACTAAACTGGTCGCACTACCGCTTGACTACTTTTTTATAGCATTAAAAATTGTAAAACAAATTTTAACACTATCAAAAAGTTTAAGAAATTAATCACGTGTCTTTATTGGAGACACTGATGAAGGTGTCTCCAAATCAGCACTACTAATACGTAAGAAAGTATCATAACTATTTGATATACTTTTTCTACACTTGGTAATTGTATTTGAAACTAGTGGTGCTATAAATTCTTGGTCTTGGTCACTCCATTTCATGTTTTCAGCATCTTTAAAATTTTTAATCAAAATTCCAATTATAAACAAATTAAGCATACAACAGTCTATTTCGTAACGACAAAATCTCCTAAATGTAAGAGGAATTTCAGCCCACTCTTGAGCAGTTGTTAAAAATATAATCTTTCTTTTTCTCATTTGACATAAAAAATCCATTATTTCTTTATTAATAACACTTTTTTTCTGCAATTCAGTAAATATTTCATCATAAATAATTACTAATTGTTTTTTATTAGCTTTTAAATCAACCACTAAAGAAAATAAATATTCAGAACGCTCTTCACTAAACTTTGTTTTAATAAACGATAATAAATCACTATAATCTTCTTCTACACTATTAAAATCAATTATTTCTTTTAAGTAAATCAATTCAATAAAACCGGTAAAATGAAAGTAATCTACTCCCTTAATACCTGAAACATTACAAAAATATATACTATTATTTTTGTTATCAATCATATATTCAACAACACTATAAGTTTTACCTTTTCCTTGTTTACCACAATAGCAATATACACCAAAATTCCCCCTTACTGGAAGGAAACCCCTTTTAAAAAATGTTTTGAATTTTATTTTTATTTTAAACTTAATACATAGAATAAGTAATAAGCATAATAATATAATTAAATATTTCATAAATATCTCCTTTTATAATTTTAATTTATTATACCATTTCAAAGCCAATTTAATGGTTTTAACCATTAAAGGTACACTAAGTATAAATGTAACAATTAATATAACAGGACCCATTAAATCAGATAAACCAGTGTAACTAATTACCCAAGGCAAATAAGAACCAATTAAATCGAAAAAATCATTAACATGATTTAGCGCACTTGCTACATCAGGTAAAAACTGGGTAATCAAAGCATCAATCGGTAATAATAATAAGTTAACAAGTCCCATTATTAATTTAAAAATTCCTTTTATAATTGCATTAATCATAAATCTACCACCTCAATTTTAGAACTATCAGGGTCTTTCAAGTTTTCAACAACATTAAATAATTTCTTTAGCAATGCAAAAAGCAAAGGTCCACCTACAATTAAATTCCATATAATTTTAAAGGATGCAACACTTGGTTTATCCCAAAAAAGTGTATCGCCACATGGTAAAGTAATTGGTTCATTTAAAACATTAAACGTTACTGGTTCACACTCTCCAGTAAGTTTATTTACGGCACGCAATGGTGCAGTTATAATACCTGATAAACCATGGTCATTATCAGTAAAGTCACTAAAGAAACTACCATTATCATCAACATTATCATCTAAAATGTTTCCATTTAAATCATCTAATTTATCATTAGTTTTATCTATTTTATTAATACATAAATCATTACCAAACTCAATAAATGAGTTTACACTACCCTTTACAAGCATTAATTTTGTAAAATCAACCTCAGTTTTAGCAGTTACTTGCAAACGAATATATAACTTATCTTTAACAATTATATGATGATATTTGTCAGGCATTAAATATTTAAAAGAACTATTATCAGTACTACTAGTAGTTGAATAATACATTACACCCGAAGCAACACTTGAATTATAATACAATGTATAAGTTGAATTATCTAAATTTTCAAATGAATATAAGGCAGTTGCCCATGTATTTCCGTTACCATGAAAATTATTATTTGATACACTAGAACTAACAAAAGTATTACTTTTCCAATTTTTAGCATTAAAAAGATTTGATGAACAACTATTAAAATTTTTATCTATTGTATCAGTTAAATTATCAATTTTAGTATTAGTATTATTAATCTCATTAGTAACATTATTAATTGAAGAACCCAAACCTTCAATTAAACTTAGTGTAGGATCTTCGCTAATTGTTACACTAGCCTTTAAGTCTTTTATTGATATAGTAACTGTATCAGGACAAATCTCAACATTGTTGTTACAATACAACAATGGAGTATTTACAATAGACACTGCAATAGTTCTTAAACTAGTAGAACTTTTTAATGTAACGCTTTCAGTCAATCTAATAGTAACACTATTCTTAGTGCTATTAATAACACTTATGTTTTTTACTTGTTGGTCAATTGTACCCTGTTCAAACTGAACAAGATAGCCAAAAGAACTTGCGTTATAAAAATTTTGATTTATATTACCTTCCAAAGTAAATTGAACATCAATAGTATAACTCGAACCAGTTCCAGTTACTGGACTATTAAAAGAAAAACCAATGTCATTAAATCTAAAAGTAGTATAACTCACTTTATTGCTCATTATTGTAGCAGGTAGTATAGTTGGACCATTTGCCCATACACCTGTTGCATTACCAGTAGGACCTAATGAGTCCCATTTAAAAGTACCATAAAGTACTTTATTTACACTTGAATAATCAGCATAAAGTGGTTTTACACTCATTACAAATAGACCTATTATTAATAATAACACTTTCTTTTTCATGTTTTAATATCTCATTAATAAGTAATAAGCACTTATCAATTCTTCTCCTCTCTTTTAAATCTAAATAATAAAAATCTTTTATTAATTTCAATTGTTCTTCAATTAATTCTAAATGTGCTAACATAATATCACTCTCCTAACTCCACCTTAAGCCAAAAAAGAAACCACGAGCAATCTTTTTAAAGCAAAAATATACAAATACTATAATAATAAAAAATATTGTCAAAATATTATCAAAATCATTTCTATAATAGATACTTGATGTCAGTTCATCGGCTGACATACAAGTTGGTAAATTGTTATAACCATAATTTCCAAAAGTTTGTGTACCATTTTTATAAAGATAGTGACTATTTACATAAAAATCTCTATAAGGTATATCAGAATTAATTGTAGGTACACTCGTATAAGCACGAATAGTATCAGCATTTTGAACAACAATACACTTATAATTATCTAAATCAGGTACATATATCATTATCTCTTACTAAAGACTATACTACCAATAACACCTAACGCAATATAAATAAGCGTCCATTGTGGTAAATAATCTAAAAATTGTTTAATTAAAAAATCAACACTTTCAAACATAGTCTTATTCTCCTTTCTAAATTTGCTTGATTAATCATATTAAATACGACACTCATGAAACAACATCATCCTTATCAATAAAATCTATATTAAATTCTTTTAACTTATCTTTTAAAATCTTCTTACATCTTTTTTTTTCATATTATATCATTCCCCTTTTCTAACATAGGTTCTATTTTTAAATATTCTATCTCATTCATATCTAACTTTATTCCCCAGTAATCTTTTTTAATTCCATAAATTGTTTGTATTATATCTTCTCCATATAATATTATATAATTATCATAAAATTCAATTTTTACTAAATTATGTCCACCAACTTTACAACCATTTTTCTCTTTGTATTCATAAAAATATCTCATTTCTTACCTCCTTTCTTTTAAATCTTTAACATCTTCTTTAGAGATTTCTTCTATTTCTTTATTAATTTTTATCATTTATTTCTACTTTTATATAAAATAAGGGGATGTTTAATCAACACCCCCAAAAATTAAGCATGAACTTTTTTACGTACAAGATTGATTACAAACATAATAGCAGCAATAACGGCTAAAGCAGGTAATAACTTAATAAAGTTATCTAATAGCATACCACCAAATGATTGTAATGAATTTTTAATACTTGTAACTTGCGCATCGGTTAATCCTTGAGCCAAAACGGCGTCTTCACCTAATGCAATAAGTGAATTTAAAAATCTCATCTTAGAACTCTCCTTTCTCTTTATCTAAACAACAATATTCATTTGTTGTTGAGAACTATCTCCACCACTCTTTGCGATTTTTATAAATATATACTTTATCATTCTTTTTTCCGTTTTTAATATACTCTCCAAGCGCAACGAGTGATTTTCCTATACTATACCTAATATCTCGATACTTTTTCAAAGCAAACTCGACCGGTCTAGTTTTTTCTTCGGTAATTACTTTAGAAATTAACATTAAGTTAACTTTAAAGTAATCTCCAATATTCCTAGTAAAATAACTATCATATTCCATACTGGTCACAATAGCACCAGTAGAAACATTATAATAAGTCAATACTACCATGATTTTTAGTTATTACCTTAGTAACTTCCATAACAGATTTCAAAGGATTTCTTTTACTAGGTCTATTTTCAACAACTAATTTCATAGATGTCAAACTATCTTCTTTTGTTAAGGTATCAAATAATTTACTATTATCAAAATAAAATGAATTATCAGCAAGTCCTTTAAACTTATCATTTTCTTGTTTTGCTTTATCATCATTTAATACATAGCAGAAACGATACTTGTCTTTTTTTGTTTCTTTATCTTGATACTTTAATATGTTCAAAAATACAACACTAACTTCCATAAACATTGTCTCCTTTCATATTTTTAGCAAAAGTACTGGCATACTTATGGACATTCAGGAGACCAGTACAATTACCGGTGGTGGTTCTTAAGGTATTTAACCCTATAGAACCATAAATGTAATTATAGATAAAACAATACTAATTAAAGCAACATTTAATATCATAAATAAATATTTTTTACTTTCTTCATATTGTTCTACACTATCAAAGAAATAATCTTTTAATTTATTTTTTTCCATAATATTTCACTCTCCCTTTAATATTTTGTATTAAGACGTATTCTTAATACACCTATAATATATCAAATTAATTACGTATTGTCAATACGTAATTAGAACTTTTTTAATGTATTTATGATACGCTTACATTGGAGGAAATTATGAAATTAATATTAAATGATTATAAACCAAAAGAGATAATTAAAATCATTAGAGAATGGACTGAATGTACTCAAGAAGAGTTTAGTAAAATTGTTGGAAAAAGTAAGGATACTATACAAAGTTATGAATTAGGAAGAAACAAGATGTCACTTGATACATTTTTAGAAACTTTAAAAAAAGAAAATATTACAATAACTATCGAAAAAGGTGGAAAATAAAATGTTAAATAAAATAATTAAACTAATTTTAAAAATTTTTGGTATTTATTCTGAAGAAGAAACAAAAGATATTAACTATGATAAAAAAAATCTTATGAGCGATTATGAAAAAAACTTTTATCTAAAAATAAGAGATTTAAAAAACAATTATGAAATAGTACCACAACTTGCATTAGCAAGTGTTATTAAAAAAACAAGTAAATACAAATATCAAAACGAATTATATAAAATAATTGATTTCGCAATATTTTCTAAAGATTACGACGAACTATTATTACTTATCGAAATAAATGATAATTCTCATAATAAAATTGAAAGAAAAGAAAGAGATTTAAAAGTTAAAAAAATATGTCAAAACGCTAATATTAAGTTAATTACCTTTTACACAAAATATCCTAACGAAAAAGAATATATTATTAAAAGAATTAAAAGTGAAATTGAAAGCACAATAAAATAACCCTATTCTAGGGTTATTTTACTACCAAATGAAATGTATATTATGTTAAGTTCTTAGTTTTTCTTATATTCTACAAAATATATATCGTTATCAAATGTATCTTTATATGCAGTACTATATACTACATTACTATACTCATTAAATCCACTTGTATTTATATAATCATAAAAATCTCTTAAGTTAAATAAGTACTCAGTTGGTTTCTTTAAATTCTGTCTATAAAAAATCTATACTATACAAACGTTTATTTAGATTCAAAACAATGTAAATTGTTTATTTTCTTTACTCTATTCTACTCTATTTTTTGTGTGTCTAAGAATATTATTTTCATCATTTGTCATTTGTCTTTCAATATATCTCATAAATGAATAATAATCTTCTTTTAAATTTTCACCTGTTATATTCATCTCTGCTGGAGTGGATACTAATATAGAATTATTATTTTCTTGTATAGAAGGAATATAAGGATATCCGTAAGTATAAGCCCACGATTTATTTATGCCAAAAATGCATTCTCTGTTTCTGAAACATAATCTTCTAAAAAAATCTGGATTTACTAAAGGAAAATATAATTTTTTAATATTTGTTTTTTCCGTTTCTTTTTTTAAATTAATTATGGTGTAAACCATTTCATTTTTAGGTAATTCATATTCAAAATTTATATCTAATAGATTTAATACTACATTATATCTTTTTTCTAAATTCTTAATTAAACTAATTAAACACACTCCCCTATTTATAATGGCATCTGGACTTTCAAAACAAGATATACTAATATTAAAATTAATTACAACTGTTTTAATGGATTTCATTTGAGAATGCATATTAATCATATTTCTTGGATTATTCTTTAAAAATAAAGGTACATTAGGATAATAGCCACTTATATTTAATTGTTTTGTTTTTGATAAATCACTAATTATTTGTGTTTCAACCCTAGCTATTCTTTCTTTAAAATCTTCATATTTATGATTCCATCCATAATAACAAGCATTCCAAGCTTCTTCAAATGTTTTGAAATAATTAAATTTTTCTACATATTTAATACTTGACAAATCGTTAAAAATATCATGATTTATTGGCATAGTAATTATTAATTTTAAAAATTCATCTAAACTAGAATATTCTCTAAAAAATAATTTATAATCTTCTGAATTTACTAAAAGCTGTTTTTTATTTGGATATTCGTTCATTAGTAACCTCCCATATAATCTCCATTATAATCGCCATAATAATTCTTTTTATAACTTTTTTTAAAACCATAATCTTCTGTGTTTGACTCTTTATATTCGTTTTTATTTATGTTGTATTTGTTACTTAAGTGATTTAATAATTCGTTTGAATATCTTATGTTCGTGTTTAAATCTTTACTGATAGTTTTCAAACTAAATTTATCTAAACCTTGTATTATTGTCATATCAAATATATCATATATGCTAAAAATACCACTATTTAATAAGTCTACTGCATTAATTATGTTTCTCGTTGAAATAACATGATTTATTTCATTTTTATTTATTATTTTTCTTATATTCCAAAATAGTGGAAGCAATTCAGAATTATTAGTGACTTTTTCTTCAATACTTTTGTCATAGTCAATTACTATAGGCAAAAATCTGTTTAGAGATGCTCCATCTAGTGTTTGTCTACCACAATAGATGGAATCTGCTCCGGTACCAAATGTATTAGCAGCTGCAATTACTCTAAAATCTTTATGTGCTTGATAAAAATTTCCATCTGGGAATGCCATATAGTGATTATGACCGGTTCCAATTGCTGAATTTATTGCAAGTAATGCTGAAGGACTAGAATTATCTATTTCATCAATGAACATTACTCCACCCTGAGTAAAGGCTTTAAAGAATTGTGTTTGTTGAAAATTACCATTTGCATCTACAAATCCTAGAATTTTAAATTCATCTGTAACATCATTAATATAGTAAAGATTTAAGTCTAAAGCTTTAGCTACTTGTTCAACAATAACGTTTTTACCACTTCCTGCTGGTCCTTTTAAAAGTGTTGGCTTTTTCATAGAAGCAAGACTTAGAACACTTTCGAATTTTTCATGAAATAATTCAGACGACTTAAAACTTTTTTGATAATCACCTATATTAATAATTATATTTTTGCATGGATTTATTTCAATTATCTTTTTAGAAACTTCAGATACAACTTTATTTACAATATTTTCTTGTTCTTGTTTTAAACTTTTTACTATTTTTTCGTATTGATTGGATAAACCATCATACATTTTTTTAGAATCTTCAATTAAAGGAATTATTTTTTTTGTTTCTTTATTAATACTTTTTACAAAGTCGTTAATAAGTATTTTTTCTTTTTCATTTATTATTTCATTAGCTTTCTTTTCAAATATTTCTGACATTTCACTCAATAATGCATTTATATCGTTTGAACTATCATTTAAAGATACAATTATTTCATCAGCTTTTTCTAAAAGTTTTTTACTATCACTGATGGATGATTCTATGCTATTACGCTTTGAATCAGCATCTTTTTTATATGCATTCAATATGTTATCTAATGATGAAGTTAATTCGGTTTTAGTTTTATCAATTTTTTCCAAATAAGTATTTATGTATTTATCTAATTCTAAATCTTTTTCTTTAAGAAGATCAGGATTTGAATTTACTGTATAATTTATTTTCTTTTGTTCCTTCTTAGTATCGTTAATATTTTTTTCTAATAATTTCAAATTATCACTTATAGTTTGCAATACTTCTTTTAGCCAAATTTCATTAATCATTTTTTCTTATCTCCTTTATCTAACTTTAATAATATATTTTTTTCTTCTTTAATAAAAGCTGAATATGATTTTGACAAAATGCTGTAACTATCAAGTATGATGTAAACCATATTAAAGTATTCCTTATACATCGCGCGTAATTTATTGTAATCATATGTTTTTATAAATTTTTCATTAAGTTTAAAATTTGGAATTAATTGTGATTTTCTAGTTTCATATAAATGTATAATAGTATCTATAGAAACATGATTTATTAAACCTGGTTCACCATATTCACTGTACTCTATACATTCGTCATATAATTTTTTGCTTTGTCCATTTTCCCAACCTAAGAAGTCATCAAAATTATATCTAACTTTATTTTTTGATACTACTTTCATAACATCTGGATTTCCTAAAATAAATGGAATTAAAAAGTATACACTTAAATTATATCCGTAGGAATCTTGGCAACTAAAATCATATTTATTTAGGTAATGAAGATTAAGTAAATATGCTAAATAATCTTCTACTTTTATTTCTAATCTATCAAGTGAACATATCATGAATTCCATGATAGAACTACATGAAGTTTTCCCTGGCAAGTTAGGACTTATTAATTCATAAATAAAACTAAATAGCTTAGTTGTTTTTTCATGGCTTAAACTTCCTATAAAAGCATTACGACATAGTAAATGTGTTAGATAATCACCATCTTTATTTGGCTTATATAAGTTATCTCCAAAAAAATTTATTAAGCTTTCTTTATTTATGCTTTTTGGTTCCGTTATTGCAGCATACAAAT
>OIZL01001493.1_pt1 | contig 12473 bp, 14 predicted proteins | sample 1588541 | NCBI WGS metagenome assembly OIZL01 (sample SAMN03283285) | human gut metagenome | biome: human-associated habitat; material: feces | host: Homo sapiens | place: Peru | collected 2012 | reverse complement strand
AATGTCCTTGACCCGTTTGTAACCGGAGGGAACATCGGAAACCAGTTTATTCATGCCTGCAACGATGATCACATAGCGGGGCCCCTGGACGAGGCAGGCGATGCGGTTGCCATTGCCGTCAATATTGATCAGTTCGCCATCCAGTGTGATGGCATTGGTGCTCATGAGGTAGTAATCAGCAAGAACAGACCTGGCAAAGAGCTGGCGGCTCTCTTCATAGCTTTTGGCAAGGGTTCTGTCGATCAGGGTATAATGGCCGGAACTTATTGCATCCATCAGGCCGCATTCCTTAATGGATTCGCTGCCGCCCCAGCTGACAGAGGAGCCGTCCTCCATAAGCTTCAGGATTGCCTGTACGCAGGATGCGCTATCCTCGAAGAAAAAGCCATCCATTCCGCGTTTGTTCAGATTTTTGATGGTGGTCTCTGCTGCGGCTTTAAAAGCAAGCTGTTTGGGTGTCATATTTTTTCCTCCTTGCAACACAAATAATTACTCCTATTATAATTCTGTTGGCAGATTTTGTAAAATTTTGTAATAATTTGTCGAAAAATGGAAATATAACAGAAAATTAAAAGAAATTTGAAAAAATGTGTTGACAAATAAAGAACCTGTGGTTATAATAAAATTACAAAATACAAAAGAACAGAGAACAAAAGAAAAGGGGAACGGGTAATCCCCATTCGTATCGGAAACAAAGGAAAAGGTAACGATTAACAAAGGAAGAAGGAACGTTACAGTACATCTCGTACAAAGGAAAAAGGGACAAGATACGAAAGAAAACAACTGAATATTGAAAATCCAAAGAAAAGAGGTAGTGTCCATTGGAGAGCATAGTTTAGAAGCGGGCATCGATCAAGTGTGATGGGTGCCCGCTTCGCTGTGTCTGAAAAAGTAAAAATGGGTGGAAAAAGAGCGAAAAATAGGTTATAGTATACGCAAAAGGAGGTATACGATGGCTAAATTTTTTAAAAAGAAAAAATTCTCGGACGAAGATTATCAGGATAGAGAATATGAGGATGAATATTACGAAGATGACGAGGACATCGACGAGGAAGACGTCGATGATGAGATAGACGAAGAAGAGCCGGAGGAAGAACAGGAAGCGGACGAAAACGCAGAGAACGAAGAGAGGGAGCCGGAAGATGAACAGTCGGAAGACACGTCAGATTCGGACGAGGCGGAAGACGATGATTCCTATGGCGAGGATGAGACGGAAGACGGCGATTCTTATGATGAAAATGAAGCGGACGCGGATGATTCTTATGAGGAAGACGCGGATGTAGACGATTCCTACGAGGAGGACGAAGAATATGAAGAGGAGGAATATACGGAGGAAGACCGCCGGATATTCCGACACCGGAGAAGGGTGCGCAACCAGATCATAGCTTATGCAGTGGTAGTGGTGTTCCTTGGCGCGGTGGCAGCCGGATGTGTGATCGGTGGCAAGAGACTGGCAGCGAAGATCAGCGAAAAACGTCAGGAACAGGCGCTTGCAGAACAGGAGGCACAGACGCAGGAGGAGACACCACAGGATGTGGTGATCGAAACGCCGGAGCCGGTAGAAGAAGAGCCGACCGAGGAGGATTATCTGGGAGAGCTTGTGGAGGCATCCATCTCAGAGATGCCGCTTGAAGATAAAGTGGCAGGATTGTTTGTTATCACACCCGAGGCGCTTACCGGCGTGACGACAGCGACACAGGCGGGAAGCGGAACGCAGGATGCGCTGAGCGAGAAGGCGGTCGGAGGATTGATTTACTCATCTAAAAATATCAGCGATAAAGATCAGATCACGGAAATGCTCAGCAATACAACTGCGATGAGCAAGTATCCCATTTTCCTTGCAGTGGAGGAAGAAGGCGGAGAAAACAGTACCGTGGCAGGCTCCAAGGCAGACGTCACCCAGACTGACGGCGAGACAGCGATCGGAGAAGCGGGCGATTCAACGATAGCGCATGAGGCAGGACTCACCATCGGAGCGTATCTGAAGGAAATCGGCTTTAATGTTGATTTTGCGCCGGTTGCGGATGTGACGGGAGAGAGCAGTCCACTGAAGGACAGAAGCTATGGAAGCGATGCACAGACGGTTGGAACGATGGTTTCCAATATGGTTGAAGGAATCGAGGGGACGGGCGTCAGCTCCTGCCTGAAATATTTTCCGGGAATCGGTTCGGCGGACGAGGATACGGAAAATGGCCGCGTGGAGATCACAAAGTCGCTCGATGAGATGAAGACCGAGGAATTTGTTCCCTTTCAGGCGGGAATTGATGCCGGCGCTGATTTCGTGATGGTGAGCAATGTGATCGCCTCCGGGGTTGATACCGATGGCGTGCCAAGCTCCCTGTCGAAGGTGGTTATCACGGATGTTCTCAGAAACCAGTTAGGATTCGAGGGCGTTGTCATTACCGATAAGCTGAGCGCTCCGGCAATCACACAGTATTATACCTCGGGTGAGGCGGCAGTCAATGCGATCACCGCAGGGGCGGATATGATCCTGCAGCCGGAAAATTACGACGAGGCATACGAGGCAGTGCTTGCGGCGGTACAGGACGGGACGATCTCGGAGGAGAGAATCAACGAATCGCTGCGCCGCATCTACCGGATCAAGTGTGCCGGAAAGCTGGAATAAGGGGCACTGTAATTGTTCATATAGTTAAAAATGTTTGAACAAAATGATATTTTTGATAAATTTGACAAATTTTAAAAATCAGTGTTGACAAAAGAAAAGGCATATAGTATAGTATTACTTGTCCGAGAGATAAGGAACACTTCTCAGACAAGTACATGCGCGAGTGGCTCAGTTGGTGGAGCACGACCTTGCCAAGGTCGGGGTCGCGGGTTCGAGTCCCGTCTCGCGCTCTTTTAAAATCACTCAAAATGCTGATAAATACGGCGTTTTGGGTGTTTTTTGTTTCTCCAAATTTGCATCTAAACTGCATCTAAAGCGTATTTATGCGGTTTCTGGCTGTTTCCAAGCAGATTTACACCTTTTAAACGATTCTTGCGTTCTTCTGCATCAATAACCTCGTGGATGTAATCCCAAGTCTGCTGTTCGGTATTATGCCCCATCTGCTGTTTGATGGTACGAATATCTGTACCGGATAAATATTCCAATGAAGCATAGGTACGCCTGCAATCATGGCAAGAACGGGCGTTACGGTCATGGGATAGTCCAAGAATCTCATGGTGAACATATTCACGCAGGTAATGATCTATAGCGCGTAAATGCAGTTTCCCGTCAGAACTACAAGGATTCAACAACAGAAAAGGTGAAATGCTTTCATCCTCAAGCCGATAATCGACAGCTTTGGATAATACCAGTTCTGCATCAGGTGTCAGATAAACATACCGGATAGAATGATCTTTACAATCCTGCTCAATATCATAAGTCTTTGTGCATTCCATCTGATGTACCCATATCCGGCCTTTGCATAAATCGACATCTTCTGTCTCCAGTCCAAGTAATTCAGATGCCCGAAGTCCGGTTGTTATCATAATGGCAACGGCAAAAGCATTGTAGGACGGGTGAGAGAGCGCATACACCACAATTTTCTGTGCCTCTTCTTTGGTAAATGCAAGATCTAAGTCCTGCTTTTGAACAGGCTTAAAATCCCTTTTCCCCTTGAGCTTGAATCTACGATATGTAGCAATCACGGCACGAATATCTATCATGTCGATGTGTTCATAGGCGCAATAGTCAGCAATCGTATTCAGTACGCCAATCGCATTATTAAATTCTTTTTTGGAGATTTCCTTTTTACGCATTTCTTCTATCGCATCGCGCAGTTTGGATTCTGTCAGATTAGAAGCAGTACATTTACGCAAAGAGGGAAACCATTTACAAAAACGTTGATACTTGCGAAGTCCGGTTTCTGGTCGATCACTTTGTATTGCAGTAAGCAGGATCTTTTCCAGAGTGAGCTTGCGGTCATCCAAAATGTTGAGATAATAGGCAACAATCTTTGTTTCCAATTCCTCTTGCGTCTTAGCGTAAATCTTATGTTCATGCCCTCTACATTGGGGCGTTAATTTCGTCCAATAATAACGCTGATCTTTCCACCCCTCTCCGGGCGTCTTAATTGGATATACATTGTCAATATGGTTCTGTAAAATAGAATCTTTCCGTTTCATAATATATTCATTCACGGACAACTCATCTATAAGTTTACATTCATTTCGCAGATAGTTCAATATCTTCTCTTTAAGTTCCATTGCATTTAGCCCCATTTCTATAGAATGAGGCTTGCGTCTTTCGATTTCCTTTTTTCCCTTGATTCCTTGTTTGCACAAGCCTTAGACGTTCCCTAAGGGAACTGTTACTGTTTACTGTTCGTTATCAGGCTCGGCTGGGATGTTTTCCCAGTCGATGCCTGCTTCGATCTTCTCTGTTTCAGCAAGCCATGCGGCCTGCATTACTTCCAGATCGGTCTGGTTCATGTCTGCCATACGTTACACCTGCGCCTTGTCGAAATTGGTGTAGTCATTCAGTAGGGTGTCACCAATAGCCGGAAGAGTTACCTTGTGGAAGATCACTTCCCCGGTCGTATCGTTGATGACGTTATACTCCTCAAGGCGGTTATACCGTCCATACTTGTAACCAGTAATATGAACCAGAGTACAACCATAAACGGCTTTGAGCATATTCGCCATTCTGATTGCATTATAGAGGTTTACTGGATTCTCCACTGGACGGTAATAGCCATACGAATTAGACTCGATTTCCGCCCGTTTCTGCTTATGAAGCTCCACGGTTTCCTGCACCTTTACAAGATCTTTCTGCTCATAATCGGTTATGATGCTCTGGTGAGCCTGAACTGGACTGCTGTGTTCCAGAACTTCTTGCAGTTTACGATCATCCAGCGGAAACGCATACGCACATTGGTCTGGTGTCATGTCAAGGAACCGGGCTACTACACGGTGGATGCTTGCCATGCTGATTCGCAATCCTGTTCTTGAGGCAAGCACAAAATATAAGCTGTTACCGTCATCACAGGTAGCGAAATATCCGCAAGCTGTTCTGGATGAACCAGATCGTTCCCATTTCCACTTGATCTGTTGAGCAATCAGTGACGGATAAATCCGATCTGATGCACCATATGGTGTTGGAAGTTCCACTAACCAGTAATCGGCCTTCCGGTTTCCATGTTGCAAGGTCTCTTCAAGAGACGGTCTAATATATAACATATCTTACGCTTTCTGCTGACTTGAAGGAGCCAGCGCCTCGACTATATTGACAGGGGGAGAGCCCCCCCTGTGGTTACCAAAATCATTTAAAAGGAACTTCGTCATCATTAGATACCTTGGCAAACTCGGCATCTCTGTTGAAATATTCCGTCACCGAGTGATATGTGGCAACATCACCGATCCCTTTGTATTGGCGAACCTCACTGATTCGTCGCAGGAATGCCTGCCAAGATGCGGTGTCTTCCTTTTGGACTTCCGAATACTGCTGTTCAAGAGTCCAATTGCTGATAATATATACGACATCGAAACAAGCGTACTTGTTGGAAAATCGTGCTGGAAGCTCTAGGGGATAAATATCACAATAATTCAGCATATCCCTTAAATATAAGGAAGAACGGAACTCGTCAAAGGCTATTACTGGCTGGCAATTGTAGCCGTCGAAAGGATGCAGGTAATCCGTTACACGATATACATTTTCTGCTCCGTGTTCAGCCAGTACGCCACTGGTCTTGCCTGTTCCGGTAGCTCCACTGATGTAAATCACCTTCAAATCTTTCCGGATCGTGCCTTTGTAGCGGTCGGTGAGGATCGTGGTGCGAATCTTATCAATCTTGTCGATCTGGAGGATGTAATCTTGATTGGTTGCCAGTATATCAGCATCCGTCATTCCGTCAAGAACCATCTGATACAGTTCGGACATATCGCTTCGCTTTCCCCTGCTGTCTGGCGGTCGGGCACCATATTCTTCAAAGGTGTCTGGAATGCGGGTCTCTGCTTTCTCTGTGTCTTTCCATTTACCAGATTTCTTTATGTAGTTTACGTTGTCTGAAATGGTGCCCTTCGCCGCATCAATGTGGGCTTCTGGGAAGTGTTTCTTTACCGTTGAAAACCTCACCCTTGAATTGAAACAGATGAAGAGGTGGGTGTGATAACAGCTTCCTTACTCATCAGCCATCGCGGCGTATTCCAAAGTCCTGAAATTGGTCATCAAAATCTTTCTGATTTCCTCGTGGGATAAGCCCTTCGCCTCTGGATTGTTAATCGTAACTAGAAATTTGTTTGCTTGTGAATCTTTTTGATCCTTCATACTTTTTTACCTCCGTTCTTTCTGTGCAAAGTTCTGAACGGGCTGTAACATGGTATAAAAATCGACAATCTTTTCGTAACACGCTTCAAATTCTGCATAATTCGATGTTATCCCCATAAATTCATGTGATGCTTTGAAATCCATAACATACAGTTCCACAGCAATCTGCTGTTTCTTCATTTTGAACAACCAATAGAGCAGAGCGGTGGATTTCCCGGAACCACTTCCACCTACTACAATCAAATGCCCCAGAGGGGCAGACAGAGGGACTTTTATCCCCTCAGTCTGGTACATAAACAAATCATAACCGATCATCATCTGAAAAAGATTCCTCCTCTTTCAAGGGTTGCGCCTTGTTTATAATCTTTGCTGAATCAGCCTGTATCCAAGCGGTAAGTACCTTACGTTGCTCTTCGGTCTCGGCATAATAAATGTACAATGCTGGCATCTTCACAAACTGATTTTCCATCCAAGCTGTCCGGATTTTTGCAGGAAGACCGTGGATTGTGAGATATTTCACCACAATATTTTTAAGGATGTTTTCCAGACGAATTTTTTCGTTTTTATCCGAATAGTTTACCGTGACCGAAATATAGGGGAGGCCACTTGCCACCCCTGATGTTATGAGCTGGACGGTTTGCGATAAGATGCACAAATCTTCATATCTTGAATCGCCCACAATGCAGTGGACAGCGTTATCCATTTCGCTAAAGACTATTGGATCATTAGCAAGCCGATATGAAGGATTTTGCAAAATGCAGGACTGAATTAATCTAGTTGCTTCCTCTTTATTACTTCCAGTCCATAGAATTACAAGCCTTCGTACAACGCAAAACGCTCCCCAAGCAATTATTCCAATGCACGTTACGATTCCTACCATATAAAACATTTCAGATTCCTCCTTGTCTTAATCAGTCTTTCCCTTAGTTTTCGGCCAGCTTGACAAACGGTGCCACAATGGAAACTTTGGCTTTTCCGTAGCTGATTTCATAAGGCCGGATCACGGTCTGGTCTACGGGAACCGAAATGTACACCGGTTCATCGGAATTTTCGATCAGTTCATTCGTAATGACAGGACTGGTAGCAATCACCTTAAGTGTGACCGTAGCAAAAGTGTCTGGATCCACACAGTCGTATCGGACAGACTCGATCTGGTCGGTCATTTTCCCAGCATCATCCTTTCTGTAGGTTGGACGCACTCTCCGCACCACTAATAAGTCCGAGATTTTTCCGATTGCGGACACCTCCAAGTTTGCCACTGCCATTTCATTGTTTTCAATCATAGCTTTCATTATTTTCTGCCTCCTCTAAATTATTTTTGAGAGGGAGGTGAGTAATTCCTTCCCTCTTCCTATTTTCATTATAATTGGAGGCAGTAGTCTCACCGGGACAACTTTAGGTCTGTGGGCTCTTTCGGTGATCGTAATACACCTGCACGGTTCTGGTGATCTGCTTCTTCATCGCATCTATCGTTTGTTGTTCCAGCTTTCCGCTGTCGTCATCACAAATTTTTCCGTACTTATTTGGGTTCAATTCATCTTGCAAGGCCTTACTCCATTTCTTGCCTTCGTAAAAATATGCACGCGCTATTTTCTTCTCCTCATCGCTCAAATTTAAGTTTTTGAGCAAATCTTCCTGAGTCAATTCCGCATACAAAGCCTTGCAATCCTTGAGGTTTTCGTAAAAACCGGTTTTGTACTCTGGATTCCGAGAATTTGCAAATTGCTCATAAAGACGCTCCAGACGATCAATTTCAACTTTTAAATCTCGTATTCTCTTCAGTTTACAGTACAACATGACATCTTCCTCCCATTCTTTTGGAAGGAATAAAACAACTGAACATCATTCTCAGCCGATGCATTCACAAACTGAAAAATTATAAGCGGCATCTTGAATATTATTTTGCCAACTGAAAATATCGCATAAAAAAGGGATCTATCTTAAATAAAGCAACCAAAAGCTTGAAGAACCTAAAACTATCTTGAATTTTTGAGAGGCATCTGAACGTGATTTTTAACCAACAGAACCAGCAAAAGGCATTCTTGCCCCCAGTAAAAGCATTCTTAACGAATAATCAAGGTATCTCATAAGGAAATAAGCCATTCTCAACAAATTTTCTATTTCTTAAAAATAGATTTTCTTTCTCGCAACGAAAATGGTTCCGTATCAAGAGCCGAAAAATCATCTGGACAACCCAGTTTGCATTCTTATTTTGCAGAGTCATTCTTAGCCAATAGAGGGGCTGTCTTACATAGGAAATAAAGTCAGGGAAATAGGGTTTGTGTCTTGGATGGGAATATGCTAGGATATGGTTAGATGGAGATAGTATGAAATGCATAATTACACATCTTGCTTAAATACTAAATCGCATAAATGGTTGGAATATTTAGGATTTGTAATCGATAAAACGGATGTGGTTATCATGAATAATATATCATGGTACAGATTCAGGTGGAGAAGAGAAGATGAATAATATTTTGGTGGCTAATCAACTATATAAAACGTATAAGAGAGTGGGTGAGAAGGAATGCAAAGCAATTGATAATATCAGCGTAAAGGTGGAACAAGGGGATTATATTAGCATTGTTGGAAAATCAGGTGCTGGAAAAACGACATTACTCCATGTTCTTGCCGGAATTGTTGAAGCTGATAGTGGAGATATTTGTTTTGAAAACAGACCTACGAGAGCATTAAATAATAGAGAGTATGCAAAGATACTTAGGGAGGATATAGGAATTGTATTTCAAGATAGCAGATTGATAGAAGAGTTTACTGTTTTTGATAATATTGCGCTTCCAGGATACATATGTAGAGAATCGGCAGATGTCAAAAAGAGTGTCTATTCGTTGCTCGAGAGGTTTGGCATTTCAGATTTGGAATTGAGTCATCCATCTGAATTATCGTCAGGACAGAAGCAACGAGTTGCAATGGCGCGCGCATTAGTTAATAACCCTAAAGTTCTCTTTTTAGACGAACCGACTGGTAATTTGGATATAGAGTCTGGTAAATCTATATATGCTTTTTTACAAGATATCAATAGGCAAGGGAAAACTATTGTTATGGTTACACATGATATATATGCAGCGGCATTGTCAAAAAAGGTATGGGTTATTTCACAGGGGAAAATTGTTGCTGAGACAGATTGCGTTGGAAAAAGCACTAAAGACAAAATGGCGATGATATATAAATTAATGTATTAGTAAAGGATTAAACTTAGATGGAAGGAATACGCAAAATTCTTTGGAGAAATATTAAGAAGAACAAGGTTGGTGTTGTGGCATTATGTGTTGGGTGTGTGGTATGCTCTTTACTTTTGCTATGTACTTTTGTAATTAATTGTTCTATTGATCAGTCATTTAATGAGCAATATAAAAAAATGGCGGGTCCTATATATGTGTTAACTGTTAAAAATGATGTATCTGAAGAAAGTCTGATAGACTTTGTTGAATCACGAGAATATGTAGATGTGTTTCAAGTTTCTAGAAGGTGCATAATAAAGAACACAAAGATTGGAGATAAAAGTTATTCGTTTGCATATTGTGAAACAAATGACAAGTATGGAAAGGATGACTTTGTAACATGCAATAGTGCGTGCTTGAATGCTGAGATAGGAGACCATGTAGAGTTTCCTTTAGGGGATGAATCAATAAATCTATGTGTAGAGAATATAATAGATGATCCTGTAAATGCATCACCTGAAGAACTGAACGCAGTTGTTTACGTTAGTGGGAATATGTTTGAAGAGATATGTTCATATGGAAGTAATGGTGAATACATAATAAGGATAATCGATGGTGATGCTTATGAAGTTTCAAAACTTGTAAAGGATTTTTCGTTGTACTTTGAGCAGAATTTTAGAGGAACATCAAAGATGCTTGACGATATCCGCCATAACTATACTTATAGATATATGATTGTAGGTAAATATTTGACTCCGATTTTATTTTTTGTATTTGTTGTTTTAATTGTCCTATCTACTTTATTAATGATTCTTGTTGTTTCGGATGAGAGAGATACAATAAATCTTTATAAGGTAATTGGATTACCAAATAGTAAAATTATAATTGTTTATCTCCTTCAGTATATGGTATTGATTGTTTCATCATCTATATTAGGTGTTGCTATAGGGGCATTTTTATTGAATAGATGGTTAAGAACGATGTTTATTTATACGAGGATTGAGAGTTTTCATATAGTGAACATTCTAGGATGGTGTCTTCTCACATGGTTTGCGATAACTACAATTGAGTTGCTCGTTCTTTGTATTTCGTTATATAAAAATATATGCTCGAAAACAGGGGTAAAAGACAACAAAATGTCACATTATTACAGAGGTAAGTTACTAAGTGATAAGAATCCTAAGCATAGTCTTTATTACATTGGACTTCATATGTGCAATTATAGGAAATCAGAGACAATACTTATTTCTTTTCTTGCATTTGGTGTTAGTGTGTTGGTTATGTTTTCTGTCTTTGTATTAGCAGGAATTTGGCATAGGGATGAACACTTGGCAGATTGGGGAATTGTTGATATGGATGTATACATATCACGAATTGAGAATTCGGATGAAGAAGCCAGTGGCTTGTTAGAATACCTTGATGAAGATGGTGATGTTGACTATTATTATGCTGCCTTATCAGATAATGTGGAATACACTGTAGGGATTAAAAGTGGGATGGTTGTGGCAGATATATATAATAAGGAGATATGTCCAAATTTGGAATTTGAATTTATCGAAGGCCGGAACCCAAAAACAAAGGGCGAAGTAGCCGTGGGAATGAATTTTGCAAAAAAGAATGAGTTGCAGCTGGGTGATAGTATGATCGTGACTCATGATGGAGTGTCAAAAGAACTGACTGTGGTCGGCGTATATCCATCGTATAAACAGTATTCATACTCGATAAGGTATTTTGTAGATGATATCATTAGTTATTTCAACAATAGTGCAGATGGATATTATTCAGTTGTACTAAATAAAGGTACCGATTTGAATGCATTTGTAGATAAGGTGCGTAAGAAATATACTGAATTCAATTTTGTAGTAATGAATCGAAGTAAATTAAGTACACTATATTCTATTATGAGTCCAGTAATATGCATAGTATTTTTTTGCATAATTATCTTTATGCTTTCTCTAGCCATTATTTTTAAAATGATGATGACAGATATAAAGGAAGATTTATATACGATGAAGGTAATCGGATTCACAGATGGAATGTTGGGAACTATCATCCATGTGAGATTGATGCTGGTTATCACGATATTCGTTTTTGTGTCGATTCCTGTTGCAGCATATGCTTGTCAATATGCTTTTTCTGACCTTATAAATGGAATGGGATTAAGAAAGGTGCCAATGTATATATCAGCAGGTACAATTTCTTTAGGCGTTATCCTCTTGATGGTTTGTAGCTATTTTGTTCAGAGAAGAAAGGCGATTTTGAAACATTTGTAAGCCCTTTTTTGAAACGTAATTTGACAATATGCCCTATGGAGCATATAATAAAAGCACAAAGGCACACCGGAAGACGGCTAGCCCATATAAGTTAAAGTAAATCGTAAATTCGATCGTCGTTCATCTTCTCAGGGACTAACGGCGGTCGTTTTTACGTGAAGTAATATATCTTCCCACTGCAACTCCGGCAGTGAAGATTGTTATAGCAGATGCAATAGCACCTATAATCTCTACCATCATAATTGCAGAGCCCTCCTTTTAATGAATTCCCCGAAGGGTTTCTATATAATCAGAGGGTCGCAGTTCCTCTGTTAGAGGGCCAGCCGCCTATTCCGTTTTGGCGTACCTTTGCTTGAAATTAATTATACAGTTGAGAACAAATGTTTGCAATGAGATTTTTAACCACTTTTGACATTTTATTAACCTTGGTTAAACTTTGGTTAAATTTTGAAGTGGAGATGCCCAAACCTCCCTTCTTTACTGGATTTGAGGCGGTTTTTAATTTTAGTAGACAGTTGTAGACAGTCTTTGCAGATTACTTAAGAGCACAGGAAATAGCGTCGTATGTCTCTTTAGGTTTGTCAGTTCCGAGTTCCTTAACGATTAGTCATGCTTGAAATAGATTAAGTAGTGGCACATAAGAGAAGAGTTTTCCTTTTTGGTACATAAGCAGTTTTTGAAACTTCTTCTTATCAGGGACCGGCGAAAACCTGCTTTTCAAATGCATCTGCAGCAAATATTGCCATGGTTTTT
>OIZL01001491.1_pt1 | contig 12489 bp, 9 predicted proteins | sample 1588541 | NCBI WGS metagenome assembly OIZL01 (sample SAMN03283285) | human gut metagenome | biome: human-associated habitat; material: feces | host: Homo sapiens | place: Peru | collected 2012 | reverse complement strand
CGGTGCGGCCGTTGTTGGCGGCGACCATGCGGTCAAAGGTCTTGTCGGAGATGGTGAACAGGGCGTGGCCGCCGAACATGGCCGCCAGCATGGGGTCGTTCTGCTTCTGGCAGTAGGTGATGAAGTCTGCGTTCTCCTTGATGGCCTGCAGGCACTTCTCCTCGCCGTCGCGGTCGGAGACCTCATAGCACAGGCAGGAGCGCAGGCCGAGACGCTTGCTCTCCTCGGCGATGGTGTGCAGCGTGCCGGGGATCTCGCCGTAGCTGGCGTGGTGGTCGAAGATGGTGGTGACGCCCTGCTTGATGCTGTCCATGTACAGCGCGGTGGCGCTGGCGCGGGTGCCGTCCATCATCAGGTGGCGGTCGATGGCCCACCATGTGCCGTCCAGCACCTCATAGAAGTTGGTGGGGTTGTTGCCCACGATGCTCAGGCCACGGGCCAGCGCGGAGTAGATGTGGGTGTGGGCGTTGATGAGGGCGGGCATGATGACGCCGCCCTTGGCGTCGATGATGTGGGCGTCGGCGTATTTGGCGCGCAGAGCGGCCTCCTCGCCTACCTCTACGATCTTCGTACCCTCATAGGCCACCGCGCCGTGCTCATAGTAGCCCTTCCCGCCTGCGTCACGGGTAATGAGGCGGCCATTTGTCACTAAGTTCATGGTATTACCTCCCGTAAAAAAGTATTTTCCATCGACTATCACCGGTAAAACAAAATGTATCAAACCGAAAGCCGGTTTGATACACTCAAGCAGCAGCCGAGTGATAGTTGCAGCCCGTGCGCGAAGCACTTCCTTACAGCTACCATTCTTGGATTGTCGTCTATATTTTACAGGACAGCACCGGAAAAATCAATCTTTTTTTGCCGTCTCTCACAAATTTTTTGCTTCTGCCCCCGCCTGTGTGCCGCCGCACCATGACCGCAGCGGCGGAATTTCTTGCAAAACCCCTTCCCCCGCGCTACAATGGACGTACTACGAGCATCGGAGGGATCTTCCATGGAACAGCTCACCGTCCAACTGCAAAACGCCGCCTATCCCGTGTATATCGGCGATGGTCTTCTGTCGCAGGCCGGTACCCTGCTGCACAGTGCGTCCAATGTCGCCCGCTGGGCGGTGGTGGCCGATGAGAACGCCGCCAGGCTATACGGCGATACGGTGCTGGACAGCCTCCGCGCCGCCGGACTGGACGCGGCGCTGTACCCCGTCCCCGCCGGTGAGAGCGCCAAGGCCCTGCCCGTCTACGAGGAGCTGTGCCGCCGCATCCTGCGCGGCGGCTTTGACCGCACCTGCGGCGTGGTGTCGCTGGGCGGCGGCGCCTGCGGCGATCTGGCGGGCTTTGCCGCTGCCACGCTGCTGCGGGGCGTAGCGCTGGCCCATATCCCCACCACCCTGCTGGCGCAGGCGGACAGCGCCATCGGCGGCAAGACCGGACTGGATCTGCCGGAGGGCAAGAACCAGCTGGGCGCGTTCTGGCAGCCCTCCCTTGTGCTGTCCGACCCGGTGTGTCTGGCCACACTGCCCCCCCGCCAGCTGTCCTCCGGCATGGCGGAGGTCATCAAGTGCGCCTGTATCGCGGACGCCGCCCTGCTGGACTATCTGGAGGAGACGCCCCGCCCCGACCCGGAGAAACTCATCGCCGCCTGCTGCCGGGTAAAGGCCCGCTGCATCGCCGCCGATGAGCGGGACGACGGCCCCCGCCGCCTGCTGAACTTCGGCCACACCTTCGGCCACGTCTACGAGGCCGCCGGAGGCTACGCCGCCTACACCCACGGCGAGGCGGTGGCTGCCGGCATGACCCAAATGCTCCGCTGGCAGATCGCTCACGGCTTCGGCGGTGACTTCCTGCTGGCCCGGCTGGAGCGGCTGCTGGCGCGGTTCGGCCTGCCCACCGCCATCGACTGTGACGGCGACACCCTGCGCCGTTACCTGACCCACGACAAAAAAGCCGCCGGCAGCCGCATCACCGTCGTGGTGACGGAACGTCCCGGCGAGGGGCGGCTGGAGGAGCTCCCGCTGGAGAGCCTGTGGGAGGATATGCCATGATCCTGCGTCTGTACCCCTCCCGGCTCCGCGGCACCGTATCCGTGCCGCCGTCCAAGAGCCTGCTCCACCGGGAGCTGATCTGCCGCCGTCTGGCGGGACAGACCACGGCGCTGCCGCCCCACCCTGCCGACGACATCCGGTACACGGCGGCGGCGCTGGCACAGCTGGACATCCCGGCCCCCACGGTGTACTGCGGCGACAGCGGCAGCACCCTGCGCTTCCTGCTGCCGCTTTTTATGGCGCTGGGCAAGCTGGACGCGGTGTTCACCGGCTCTCCCCGGCTTTTGCAGCGTCCCATCCCCGCCGATCTGGGGCTATGTCCCACGGCGGCCGGTTTGACGCTGACCCGCCCTCTACGCAGCGGCACATGGACGCTGTCTGCTGCCGCCACCTCCCAGGTGGTCAGCGGCCTTCTGATGGCGCTGCCGCTGCTGCCGGAGTCGTCTGATATTATGTTAACCGAAAAGCCGGTGTCCCGCCCCTATCTGGATATGACCTGCCGCGTCCTGCATCACCACGGCATCGCCGTGGCGGAGACGCCCGGCGGCTACCACATCGACGGCGGACAGACCTACCGCCCCGCCCCGCTGCTGACGGCGCCGGACTGGTCAGCGGCGGCCTATTGGCTGGTGCTGACCCGCGTGCAGCAGCAGCGCGCCTCCGGCGGGATGCCAGATGAGCTGCGTGTGGCGCTGCACGATACGCAGGCAGAGAATACGCCCCTTTCATGTGGGACATCCTCCGGCTGGCAGGGCGACTCGATCATTGAGGAATACCTGCGTGATGTACCGCAGACCGTGGATCTGACCGATACCCCCGACCTGCTGATGCCCTTGGCGCTGTATGCGGCTCTGCAGCCGGGGCGCACCACCCACTTTACCGGCTGCGGCTTCCTCCGGGGCAAGGAGAGCGACCGCCCCCACGCCGTGGCGCAGGTGCTGCACACGCTGGGCGCGCAGGTACAGGAGGCAGCAGACAGCCTTGTCATCACGGGTGTTCCCGGTCTGCACGGCGGCTGCGTGGACAGCTTCGGCGACCACCGTATCGCCATGCTGGCGGGCTGCGCCGCCATGCTGGCGGATGGCCCCGTCACCCTGACCGGTGGGGAGCAGGTGGCGAAATCTTACCCCGATTTTTGGAAAGATATGGCAGCTCTTGGCGGCAGAACGGAGGTGCTGGAGCCATGATGGAATACACACTGTTCGGAGAGTCCCACGGCCCCGCCGTAGGTGTTCTCCTGCAAAATGTACCGGCGGGACTGCCGGTGGATGACCAGCTGATACAGGCGGATCTCCTGCGGCGCAGAGCCTCCGGCGACCTGGCCACCGGGCGGCATGAAGCGGATGAGGTGGAGTTCCTCTCCGGCGTGTTTCAGGGAAAGACCACCGGCGACGCGCTGGTGGCGGTGCTGCGCAACCGCGACGTCCGCTCCGCCGACTACGCGGCTCTGAAAGACACACCCCGCCCCGGTCACGCCGACTATGCCGCCTTTGTCCGCGCCGGCGGACACAACGACTACCGGGGCGGCGGGCGGTTCTCCGGACGGCTGACCGCGCCGCTGACCGTGGCGGGCAGTCTGGCAAAAACATACCTGCAAACGCAGGGCATCACGGTAAATGCCCGGATTGTGGACGAGGAAGCACTGCGGCAGCGTGCCGCCGAAGCCCACGAGGCCGGTGACAGCGTGGGCGGCCGCATCCGCTGTACCGTTACCGGCGTTCCCGCCGGATTGGGCGGCCCCGACTGGCGGGACACGGTGGAATCGGAGATCAGCCGCCATGTGTTCGCCGTCCCCGCTGTGAAGGCCATCGGCTTCGGCGATGGGGAGGGCTTTGCGGCGCTGCGGGGCAGCGAGGCCAACGATGCGTTCTATACGGACGGCGCGTCTGTCCATACGAAAACCAACCGCACCGGCGGCATCAACGGCGGCATCACCAACGGCATGGACGTGGTGTTCCAGTGCGCCGTGAAGCCCACGCCCTCCATCGGCCAGCCCCAGCAGACCGTGGACTTCCTCCGGGGCGAGGACGCGGAGCTGACCGTCCGCGGCCGCCACGACCCGGCCATTATCCGCCGCATCTGCCCGGTGCTGGACAGCGTCACGGCGCTGGTGCTGTGCGACCTGCTGACCCAGCGCTTCGGCACGGACTATCTGGCGAAGGGGGCGGGGCTGTGAACTGCGGATTGATCGGCTACCCTCTGGGGCACAGCTACTCGCCCCAGATACACCGCGCGCTGGCGGACTATGACTACCGCCTCTGGCCGCTGAAGCCGGAGGAGCTGGAAGCATTTCTCGTGAAGCGCGATTTCGCGGGCATCAACGTGACGATCCCTTATAAGGAGCGGGTCATCCCCTATCTGGATCAGCTGTCCGATACGGCGCGAGCCATCGGCGCGGTGAACACCGTGGTGAACCGGGACGGCAAGCTGTACGGCGACAACACGGATCTTGCCGGCATGCTGGCGCTGATACGCCGCATGGGGCTGGTGCTGTCCGGCAAAAAGGTGCTGGTGCTGGGCACCGGCGGCACATCCAAAACGGCGCGGGCGGCGGCATCGCAGCTGGGCGCGGCGGAGGTGTATCGCGTCTCCCGCAGCGGCAGAGACGGCGCTGTTACCTACCGTCAGGCGGCGGAGGAGCACGGGGACGCCGCCTGCATCATCAACACGACGCCCTGCGGCATGTACCCCGATGTGGACGCCTGCCCCGTGGATCTGGAGGATTTTCCCCGGCTGGAGGGCGTGGTGGACGCGGTGTATAACCCCCTGCGCAGCAATCTGGTGCTGCTGGCAGTTTCCGCACTGGGCGCAACGCCGCTTCCCAAAACGTTGACGACGCCCGGCCGAAAGATCCCGGAGGGCAGCAGATGCAGCGCAAATTTTCCGTATTCATTGATAACGGTGTGTCCTGCATTTCCGCCGCCTTGATAGCGCACCACCACATCATAGTCCCGCGTGAGCAGATCGACCATGCGGCCCTTCCCCTCATCTCCCCAGTTGATCCCGACAATGGCACAAGTTTTCATGGATTGACCTCCCTGTTCTTGGTTTGCTGCTTTTTTCGTGAAGCCGGTTCGTCGTCCGGCTGTTTTCCGCAGGCGGGCTGGTACACCCGCCTGCTGTTATGTTCCGCTGTCGCCGTAGTTGGCAAGCACCCGGGCAGAGGGGTCGTTCACATCACAGCCCTTCCATGCCTTGTTGGGCATCCAAAAATCTACGATCATCTCACTCTGGCCGGGTCAATGCGCATCACATATTCCACAAAATCCAGATCGCCGAAGGGTACCCGTGCCTCCAGAGAGTTGACGGAGATGCCGCGGTCACTTGACGCTGAACAGCAGATCGCCGTAGGTGGGGAACGGCCATGCGCTCTCTGCGGTCAGCGTCTCCGCCTCGTCTGCGGCCACCCGCAGCGCTGTCATGCGGGAGAGCATCTCGTCCCGTATGAAATTTGCCCCCTCGGTCACATCGCAGAGGGTCTTGAATTTGGCGATCGCGCCGTCCAGCGCGTCGGCGCGCGTGTCGATACTTTCGGTCACTGCCGTCAGCTTTTTGACGAGCTTCGCCTCGTAACCGCAGCTGATCCCGGTATCCAGCGCCTTCTTGCCGGCGGCATCCCGGGCCACGTCTGCGGCGTAGTGCGCCACAGCGGGCAGGATCTGCTTGCGGGCCATATCGCTCATGGTCTGTGCCTCAATGCACACCGTTTTGCAGTAGTTTTCCAGCATGATCTCATACCGGGAGCGCAGCTCCGCCTCGGTGTAGACCTTCTGGGCCGTCAGCATCTCGATGTTCTTTGCCTTCAGCAGCTCCGGGATCGCGTCCGGCGTGGTACGCAGGTTGAGCAAGCCCCGCTTCTCTGTGGCCTCCCGGATCCATGTGTCGTCGTAGCCGTTTCCGTTGAAGATGATCTGCTTGTGTGCCGTGATGGTGCGCTTGATCAGCTCGTGCAGGGCGGCGTTGAAGTCCTCCGCCTGCTCCAGCTCGTCCGCATAGAGCTTCAGCGACTGTGCTACCGCGGCGTTGAGCATGATGTTGGCACAGGCGATGGAGTTGGAGGAGCCCAGCATCCGAAATTCAAATTTGTTGCCGGTAAAGGCAAAGGGGGAGGTACGGTTGCGGTCTGTGGTGTCCCGGATAAAGCGGGGGAGCACATCAACACCCAGCTTCATCTTTTTCTTTTCCGCGCCGACATAGGCGGAATCCGTCTCGATGGCATCCAGCACGGCGGTCAGCTCATCGCCCAGGAATATGGAGATCACGGCGGGAGGCGCCTCGTTGGCCCCTAACCGATGATCGTTTCCGGCTGTCGCAACGGAGGCTCTCAGCAGCCCCTGATAGTCGTCCACCGCCTGAATGACTGCTGCCAGAAACAGCAGGAACTGGGCGTTTTCGTGGGGCGTTTCGCCGGGAGAGAGCAGGTTGACGCCGGTATCGGTGGAGAGGGACCAGTTGTTGTGCTTGCCGCTGCCGTTGACCCCGGCAAAGGGCTTTTCGTGGAGCAGGCACACCATGCCGTGCTTGGCGGCCACCCGCTGCATGATCTCCATGGTCAGCTGGTTCTGGTCGGTGGCGCGGTTGGTGGTGGTATAGATGGGGGCAAGCTCATGCTGGGCAGGCGCTACCTCGTTGTGCTCTGTTTTGGCCAGGATGCCCAGCTTCCACAGCTCGGTGTTCAGCTCCTCCATAAAGGCGGCTACCCGGGGCTTGATGGAGCCAAAATAGTGGTCGTCCAGCTCCTGCCCCTTAGGGGGCTTGGCACCGAACAGCGTTCTGCCGGTGTAGACCAGATCCCTGCGCTGTTCATACAGCGCCTTGTCGATCAGGAAGTACTCCTGCTCCGGGCCGACAGAGGGCGTCACGTGCTTGACCGCCTCGTTGCCGAACAGCTTCAGCACCCGGAGTGCCTGCCGGTTCAGCGCCTCCATGCTGCGCAGAAGGGGCGTTTTCTTATCCAGCGCCTCCCCGCCGTAGGAGCAGAAGGCTGTGGGGATACAGAGGGTCTTGCCCTTGATGAAGGCGTAGCTGGTGGGATCCCATGCCGTGTAGCCCCGGGCCTCAAAGGTGGCGCGCAGACCGCCGGAGGGGAAGGAGGAGGCGTCCGGCTCCCCGCGGATCAGCTCCTTGCCGGAGAATTCCATGATCACTCTGCCGTCCGGTGCCGGGGTGATAAAGCTGTCGTGCTTTTCCGCCGTGATCCCGGTCAGGGGCTGGAACCAGTGGGTGAAGTGGGTCGCGCCGTTCTCGACTGCCCAGTCCTTCATGGCGGCGGCCACCGCGTTGGCCACAGACGGATCCAGCTTGGTTCCTTTTTGGATGGTATGCTTCAGAGAGTGGTACACCTCTCCGGACAGACGGGCCTTCATCACGCGGCTGTCAAAGACCTTGCTTCCAAATATTTCCGGTACAGTCGTCATAGTAGGTCTTCCTTTCAGAAAAATAAAAAGAGACACCGGCGTCACGGGAGGCTCTGCCTCCGAGACGCCAATGTCTCTCAATATCGCAAAATATACATCCCGCCGCCCGGAAAGTCAACTGTCGATTTGTTGAAAATCCCTTTTTCCGGGACGCAATTTTTGGTAAATTATAACCTTGTAAAACGGAGGTTTTTCTCGTATTTTAGACAAAGAACGAGGATGTTCTGCGGAGTAAGTACGCTTTTTCCGCAAACAGGCCCCGTTCTTTTTCTTCTTTAGGGGGTGTGGAGATATGAACAAAATCGAAGGACAGATCCGGATCCCATCCGGCTGTGCGATCGCCGCCGTGATCTCCAGAGAAGGTCAGCTTATGACCGGCGAAACGATCATCGAAAGCATGAAACCCATGCACGACCGCTCCAACGGATTGGGAGGCGGCTTCGCGGCCTATGGGATCTATCCTGAGTACCGGGACTTTTTTGCCCTGCATATGTTTCTGGACGACCGCACCGCCAGAAAAAACTGTGAAGCCTTTCTGCGGGAGACAATGGAGATCGTCCGCGAGGAGCGGATCCCCACCCGGAAGACGCCTGCCATTACGGACGAGCCGCTGATCTGGCGCTTTTTCGTGACGCCGCTGCGCAGCGTGCTGGCCTCCATGCAGATAGACGAGGAGGAGTGCGTGGCCCGCACGGTCATGACGATCAACACGCAGATGAAGGGCGTATATGTTTTTTCCAGCGGGAAGAATATGGGGGTGTTCAAGGCGGTGGGCTTCCCGGAGGATGTGGGACGCTTCTACCGTCTGGAGGAGTATGCGGCTTATAGCTGGACGGCGCACGGGCGGTATCCCACCAATACGCCGGGCTGGTGGGGCGGCGCACACCCATTCGCGCTGCTGGATCGCTCCATCGTCCACAACGGGGAGATATCCTCCTACGACGCCAACCGCCGTTTCATGGAGATGTTCGGCTATCGGTGTACCTTACAGACGGATACAGAGGTCATCACCTACATTGCGGATTACCTCCTGCGCAGGCAGGGATTCTCTCTGGAGGAGCTGTCCGCGGTGATCGCGGCCCCCTTCTGGTCCACCATCGAGACGAAGGGCGAGGCGGAGCAGACAAAGCTTCGCTATCTCCGCACCGTGTTCTCCAGTCTTCTGATCACGGGCCCCTTTTCCATCATCCTGGGCTTTGCGGGTGGCTTGATGGCGCTGAATGACCGGCTGAAGCTGCGCAGTCTGGTGGTGGCGGAGAAGGATGACAAGGTCCTGATCGCCAGCGAGGAGGCTGCGATCCGTGCCATGGAGCCGGACGCGGAAAATCTGTTTGCCCCCGCTGGCGGCGAGCCGGTGATCGTGCGGGTGAAGGAGGGACGGTACTGATGGGGATCGACTATATCTATCCGCAATTTGAGGTCATTCGCCGCGCGGAGCGGTGTACCAACTGCCGCATCTGCGAGAGGCAGTGCGCCAACGGTGTCCACCGGTTCGATGCGGAAAGGAAGACCATGGTCAGTGACGAGAGCAAATGCGTCAACTGCCAGCGATGCGTCTGCTTTTGCCCCACCCATGCGCTGAAGATACAAAGGAGCAGCTGTGCGCTCCGGGAAAACGACAACTGGGACGAGGAGACCGTCAAGGAGCTTTACCGGCAGGCCGGGAGCGGCGGCGTGCTGCTGTCCTCTATGGGAAATCCAAAGCGCTTTCCTGTCTATTGGGACAAGATATTGATCAACGCCTCGCAGGTGACGAATCCGCCCATTGACCCCCTGCGGGAGCCTATGGAGACAAGGGTGTTCCTGGGCAGAAAGCCGGAGCGTATGCGAAGAGAACCGGACGGACGGCTGAACTGCGATCTGCCGCCGCAGCTCCAGCTGTCCATGCCTGTTTTGTTCTCCGCCATGAGCTATGGCTCTATCAGCTACAACGCCCACGCCTGCCTTGCCAGAGCAGCGCGGGAGCTTGGCATCTGCTACAATACCGGCGAGGGCGGGCTCCACGAGGATTTTTATGACTACGGTGAAAACACCATCGTACAGGTCGCCTCCGGACGGTTCGGCGTACATAAGCGGTATCTGAATGCCGGTGCGGCCATTGAGATCAAAATGGGGCAGGGCGCAAAGCCCGGCATCGGCGGACATCTGCCCGGCGCGAAGATCGTCGGGGACGTGTCCAAGACCCGCATGATCCCGGAGGGCGCGGACGCCATCTCCCCCGCGCCCCATCACGACATCTACTCCATCGAGGATCTGCGCCAGCTGGTCTACTCCCTGAAGGAGGCCACCCAGTACAAAAAGCCCATCATCGTCAAGGTAGCCGCCGTCCACAACATCGCCGCCATCGCCAGCGGCATCGCCCGCAGCGGCGCGGATATCATCGCCATCGACGGCTTCCGGGGCGGCACCGGCGCAGCCCCTACCCGCATCCGGGATAATGTGGGAATACCCATTGAACTGGCGCTGGCCGCAGTGGATCAGCGGCTGCGGGAGGAGGGGATACGCAATCATGTGTCCCTGATCGCCGGCGGCAGCATCCGTTCCGCCGCCGATGTGGTCAAGGCCATCGCGCTGGGGGCGGACGCCTGCTACATCGGCACGGCCGCCCTGCTGGCGCTGGGATGCCATCTGTGCAGAAGCTGCCAGACCGGGCTTTGTAACTGGGGGATCACCACCCAGAGACCGGAGCTGGTCAAGCGGCTGGATATCGACGAGGGGAGCCGGCGGCTTGTCAATCTGATGACCGCGTGGCGGCATGAGATCAAGGAGATGATGGGCGGCATGGGCATCAACTCCGTGGAGGCGCTGCGGGGAAATCGCTTGATGCTCCGCGGCGTCGGCTTGACGGACAGAGAGCTGCATATCCTCGGAATTTCTCATGCCGGAGAGTAATTTTAGATAGAAAATCGACGGGAGGCGTGGTATCATGTTTCATATCGATGCGTCACAGCTGGATCATCGCCAGTTGAATGAGCGGATCCAACACAGCTCCGGGACGCTGCTGATCACCGGCTGCCTTGGGCAGAGATTCATCGGCGCCGGGGCGGAGCAGGGGCTTCTGGAGATCGCGGGGACGCCGGGGAACGCGCTGGGCGCCTATCTGGACGGCGCCTGCATCGAGGTGCGCGGCAACGCGCAGGACGCCGTCGGCGATACGATGAACGGCGGACGGATCATCGTCCACGGCAGCATCAGCGATGCGGCGGGATACGCCATGCGGGGCGGCGAGATCTATGTACAGGGGGATGCCGGCTACCGTGCGGGCATCCACATGAAGGCGTACGGCGATAAGGTGCCGGCACTGGTCATCGGCGGTACGGCGGGGAGCTTTTTAGGAGAATATCAGGCGGGCGGGATCATCCTTGTTTTGGGGCTGTCCCAAACGGGCCGTCCCATCGTGAGTAATTTCCCCTGTACCGGTATGCACGGAGGGAAGCTCTATCTGCGCTCAGACGGCAGCGGCCTGCGGCTTCCCGGACAGGTCAAGGCACGGCCTGCCGGGGCGGATGACCTGACCGAGATCAGCAAATATGTGCAGAACTACTGTACGTTTTTCGGAGGAGACCGGGACGCCATCATGGGCGCACCCTTTACCGTGATCACCCCGGATACAAAGAACCCCTATCGCCAGATGTATGTTTTGAATTAAGAAAAGCAGGTGAGAACATGAAGTACACGCCGGAAGAAGTGATACAATTCGTGCAGGAGGAGGACGTCAAGTTTATCCGCTTAGCCTTCTGCAACGTCTATGGAAAGCAGCACAACGTGGCCATCATGCCAAGTGAGCTCAAGCGCGCCTTCACCTACGGGATCGCCTTTGATGCCTCGGCGGTGGAGGGCTTCGGCGGCGAGATCCGCTCCGATCTGCTGCTTCACCCGGACCCCTCCACCCTGATCCAGCTTCCGTGGCGGCCGGAGCAGGGCAAGGTGGTGCGGATGTTCTGCGACATCTCCTATCCGGACGGCAGACCCTTTGAGCGGGATACCCGGAGCATCCTGAAGCGGGCGGTGGCAGATGCCGACGCCCGGGGTGTTCAGTTCGCGTTTGGCGCGGAGATGGAGTTCTACCTGTTTCGCCTCGATGAATATGGCGAGCCTACCAGCATCCCCTACGACCATGCGGGCTATATGGACATCGCGCCGGACGACAGGGGGGAGACGATCCGCCGGGAGATCTGCCTGATGCTGGAGCGGATGGGGATCCGGCCGGAGAGCTCCCACCATGAGAGCGGCCCGGGCCAGAATGAGATCGATTTCCGGTATTCAGACCCCCTCACGGCTGCCGACAACGCCGTTACCTTCCACGCGGTGGTCCGCACCGTGGCGGCGCAGAACGGGCTTTGCGCCAGCTTTTCCCCCAAGCCCTTGGCAGACTGGGACGGAAACGGGATGCACATCAACGTCTCGGCCAGATGTGACGAGAATGCCCAGCCGCTGCCCGGTGTCATTGCGGGGATCCTGGAGAATATCCGGGATATGACGCTGTTTATGAATCCCTGCGAGGAGTCCTACGATCGCCTTGGCCACGACAAAGCGCCCCTCTATGTGACATGGTCTGCGGAAAACCGCTCCCAGCTGATCCGCATCCCCGCCGCGCAGGGCGAGTACCGCCGGGCGGAGCTGCGCTCTCCCGACCCGCTGTGCAGCCCGTATCTGGCCTTCACGCTGCTGATCCGGGCGGGGCTGGACGGCATAAACCGCCGTCTGGTGCTGCCCGACGCCGCCAATGTGAACTTCTACACCGCGTCCGCCTCCGTGAGAGCGCAGTTCCACACCCTGCCGGAGACGCTGGAGGACGCCAAAACCGCAGCCGCAGGCAGCGATTTCATCGCCCGGTGCCTGCCCGACAGCATCATCAGGCCGTACACCCGCTGACCATTACCTGCCGCGAAAGGAGGGACGAACATGGACGACAGCCGGAGCACCTACAGTGTGCTGGTGGTATCCGCCGCGGCCAAATTCCATACGTCCCTCCGGGAGCTGCTGCCGGAGGATCGCTACGCGCCGCTGTGCGCCGCCTCCAGCGTGGCG
>OIZL01001490.1_pt1 | contig 12490 bp, 13 predicted proteins | sample 1588541 | NCBI WGS metagenome assembly OIZL01 (sample SAMN03283285) | human gut metagenome | biome: human-associated habitat; material: feces | host: Homo sapiens | place: Peru | collected 2012 | reverse complement strand
CGCGCCCTTGCGGACAAACGGTTTTCAAGACCGCCTCGTTATGACCACTTCGATACCTCTCCAAGTTCGTTTTTGTTGTGCCGCTCGTTCAGCGGCAAGGATTATTCTAGCAAAAAAGGATTTCAGTGTCAACCTCTTTTTTCAAAAAGTTACAAAAAGATTTAGAGCCCTCTCCTGACTGTGCACACGCTCTTGCAGATAAAGCGCCGGCTGTAAATCATTTTATGAACGGGCTGACCGTCGGAGGATCGCCTCTGCGACCGCAATATCCTCCGGCGTTGTGATCTTCATATTTTCGTAGGAGCCCTCTGTCAGCTTCACCGGAACTTCCGAAAACGTCTCCACCACCATCGCGTCATCCGTGATCTGAATCCCCTGCTCCCGGATCCTGTCCCTGCTCTGTTTCATCTTTGTGTACGCCTCTGTGATGAGTGTCCGCGCAAATACCTGCGGCGTCTGAATCTGCCACACCAGCTTTCTGTCCGGCGTGGTCTTGGCAAACCCATCCTGATCCGCGATCTTGATCGTGTCTTTTACCGGCATACCTACCGCGCACGCCCCATAACGGGCAGCGTCCTCATATGCTCTCCTTATCATCTCTTCTGTCAGAAAAGGGCGGGCACCATCGTGTATATAGATGAGTTCCCCGTCCGTCTCTTCTCCAAGCGCCTGCAAAGCATTGCAGACCGAATCGTACCGCTGGGCGCCGCCTGCCACGATCTGTTCCACCTTGGTAAACCCGTAGCGGTCGACCATCTCTTCTTTAGCATAGGCGAGATCCTCCGCGCCGACCACCAGAATACAGCGGTCGATCACCTGCGACCTCTCCGCCGCTTCCAGCGAATACCAGATTACCGGTCGTTTCCCGAGCAGCATATACTGCTTGGCGACCTTACTTTTCATACGGCTTCCGCTGCCCGCAGCCAATAGGATCATTGTACATTTTCTCTTTTTTTCCATCGTATCCCCATTTCCAGACCGTGCGTTGGGCACTTCTCCCCTGTCGCCGGTCATCTATTCCTGCTGCCTTGTCTGCCGTCAGTAATATTCTGTTCCAAAAAGACGCGCCCTTAACCTACCGCTCGCCCAGCTTCAGATTCGGCACGGCGTTCAGATCGTATCCGCTGCGCACGCCTTTACAATATTCATAATATCCGGCTGCGCCGATCATCGCCGCATTGTCCGTACACAAAATAGGGGACGGATGATAAAATATAATCCCGTTTTCCTCGCACGCCTTTTCCAGAGCGCTTCGCAAATGCGAGTTGGACGCCACGCCGCCGGCGATCGCAAACTTCTTCATGCCGCACTGTCTGACTGCCTCCATCGAGTGCTCCACCAGCACATCGACCACCGCCTTCTGAAAGGAAGCCGCCACATCTGCCTGATTGATCTCGATTCCTTTCATCTCGCAGGAATTCAGATAATTGAGCACCGCCGACTTCAGACCGCTGAAGCTGAAATCGTACACAGCGTCCGCAATCTTCGCCCTCGGAAAGACAATGGCGTCCGGATTTCCTTCTCTCGACACCTTATCGATCTTCGGTCCTCCCGGATAGCCGAGCCCAATCGCCCGCGCCACCTTGTCGAACGCCTCTCCCGCCGCGTCGTCTCTGGTCCGGCCCAGGATTTCATACTCCCCATAGTCCTTCACCGTGACCAGATGGGAATGTCCTCCGGATACCACCAGGCACACAAACGGCGGCTCCAGATCCTTGTTTTCAATATAATTGGCGCTGATATGCCCTTCAATATGGTGCACGCCGACCAGCGGGATCCCTGTCGCAAAGCTGATCGCCTTGGCAGCCGACACGCCGACCAGAAGCGCGCCGACCAGTCCCGGTCCATAGGTCACTGCGATCGCATCTATATCCTTGAGCGTCACCTGCGCCTTCTGCAGTGCCTCCTCGATCACCTGGTTGATCTTCTCTATGTGCTTGCGGGATGCGATCTCCGGCACAACTCCCCCATATACGGTGTGAAGGTCGATCTGGGAAAAAATAATATTGGAAAGCATTTCTCTCCCGTTTCTGACCACTGCTGCCGCCGTCTCGTCACATGAGCTCTCTATGGCAAGGATCAGCACATCCTCTTTCTCTTCTCTGTCTTTCATATCTGTCCTCATTTCTGCAGGTCCATGCTCCCGTCCTGCAAAGCCTCCGCTATCACTGTGCGTTATCGTCTACTGCTTCCCAGCCGTAGATCTTCCAGTGCTCCTCTTCGTCCTGCCGCAGGATAAACTCCTCCATGGAATCTGTGGTCTTTCCTTCCTGCCGGATCCGGAACGTGGCATATAATCTCGCGCAGGTGTAACCGTCCTTCGTGAATGTCTTTACATCCGTGCTCGGAGAGATCTCATAGCCCGAAATGGTATACTTGTTCTTCTTCCGGTCTACGATCTCGCTCTTGAGATCCTTCAGATACTGCTCCTGCGTCTTATTTGCGATCAGCTCGTCGTCGTAGATTTCCTGGATCTTCTCGGAGAGCTGCGTCAGCTCCTCCTCTGTATAATCTTCATTGTAAAGGCACTGGGTGATCTCGCAGAAATACCGCACCACTTCCTTCGGGGTGGAAGGGTAGTTTCTCTCCATATCCCTCATCAGCACGTTCTGCACCACCGTCACCTGCACCTGTTCTTCCCGCGCTTCTTTTACCTTATGATTGATATAAAAATAGTATCCCACCACAAGCGCTACCAGAATGACCGCAATGATAACTATTTTGACTCCGCTCGCACCATTTTTCTTCTTCATACGCTCCTCCTATTCCTCCTCAAACATCAGATCGACGCTTCTGCCGTCCTTCGCGGCGATCGAGTTCGGGAAAATCTTCCGTACCTCTGCCATATATTCTTCCGGCCGCATCAGCGATGGACTGTAATGTGTCAGCCACATCTCTTTCACCTGCGCTTTTCTGGCAAGCTCCGCCGCCTCATAAAAGGTCATGTGCTTGTACTCTTTTGCCTTCTGCTTCTTCTCCGGCTCTCCGTACATTCCCTCACAGATGAAAAGATCGGAATCCTTCGCATTCTCGGCTATGCTCTCCGTCGGTCTGGTGTCCGTGCAGTAGGTGACCTTCAGTCCTTTGCGCGGCGGTCCGAGCACCATGTCCGGCGTAAACGTCTTTCCGTCTGCCTCGATCGTTTCTCCCTTTTGCAGTCTGTTCCAGTAATTGCGGGGAATCTCAAGACTCATCGCGCGCTGCGCGTCAAACCTGCCGATGCGGTCCACGACGATGCTGTAGCCATAGCAGATCACATTGTGATTTACCTTGTAGGCGTTGATATGAAACCCGTCGAACGCGATCGTCTGCTGCGGCTCCGTCAATTCCTGACAGCGGATCTCAAACGGAAGCTCCGGTGCGATCACGCGCAGGGCGTTCACCACCTTGGTCAGCCCTTTGGGTCCCACCAAAAGAAGCGGCTCCGTCCGTTCTGCATTCCCCATGGTCAGGAGCATGCCGGGCAGTCCGCTGATATGGTCTGCGTGAAAATGGGTAAAGCAGATCACGTCGATCGGTTTCGGGCTCCACCCTTTCTCCTTCATCGCGATTTGCGTTCCTTCTCCGCAGTCGATCAATATACTGGTTCCGTTGTAGCGCGCCATCAAAGACGTGAGCCAACGGTAAGGAAGGGGCATCATCCCTCCCGTTCCTAACAAGCAGATATCTAACATAGTGACTCCTGTTCCGTCACGGCCCTGACAGTATCTGCACCTTCGCTTTCCTTTCAGAGAAGCTCCTGTCTTTCCCACACTTCTGCCGGAATGACAAACGCGGATGTCATTTTCTGATAACATTCCTCGCACAGATCAAAGCGCTGGCTTTCTCCGTCTCTTTTTCCAAAAAAGCCAAAATGGTGCTCCACATGGATGCACTCCTCTTTGATTATCCCGTTTTCCACGGAAAGCTCTCTGCCGCAGCAGTTGCATACCACCCTGACCGGCTGATTTTTTCTATCTTCTGAATAAATACGCATACGCACCCTCCTGCTGTTCCTGTTTTCATCTCATCATATCACATTGCGGCTACAGCAGCCGTGGTAAATCCTTTATGCGTTTCCTATCTTTTCCACATGATCATGGCGTCCTCCACCGGCTTCTCATAGAATCCGGGACGGATCCCTTCCGAAACAAAACCGACCTTTTCATACATATGGATCGCCGCCTTGTTGCTCACACGGACCTCCAGCGTAAACGCCTTCACACCGTCGCGGCCGCACATCTCCATCATGTGCCGCATAAGCTCGGTGCCGACGCCCTGATTCCGCGCCTCGCGCCTTATGACAACGTTTGTGATGCTGGCCTCCTCCAGAACGATGTACAGCCCGCACCCGCCCAGAATGGCGCCTTCCTTTTCCGCCACATAGTATCTGGCATTCTCACTCCGGATCATCCCTTCGAAATCTTCCTCCGACCAGGGCATGGAAAAGGCTTCCCGTTCCAGTCTGCTGATCTCCGGCACATCCTCGGCTTTCATCCGTCTAAACTCCACCATGATACATCCCTTCATATTTACCGGGAAACCGGTGCTCCTGATCCTTGCCCAGTTTGTGCTCCTGTCGTTCCCGCTCCGCCTGTGACAGCCGCAGGTATTCGGGCGCATGCTCTGCCCCGCTCTGTATCCTGCCCTGCGCATAGTAAATGCTGCCAAGCGCCGCGATACAGGCTGCCGACTGCCGGTTCCGATGTGCCGGTGCCTCCGTGTAAGGAACCTTCAGAAGCTCCTTCATCTGTTCCCGGAAAACAGGGATCCCGTCTCCGATGAACACGACCTTTTCGGAAAGCTCATTGAGCTGTCCCGCGATCTCCTCAAAAGGAACGGCGCACCGCTCCCGGATCGTCTCCATCGTCCAGCCGCTCTCTTTACCTTTCTTTTCTGAAAAGACAAACCGGTAGATCCCAGTGTAGACCTGATTTCTCCGGGCGTCCATGATCGGACAGACCAGCGCGTCCGTCCCGTACATCTGATAGGCGATCCCTTCTACCGTCGGGACCGGAATGATCGGTTTCCCCAGTGCAAGTGCAAGTCCTTTGGCTGTCGCTGATCCGATCCGCAGTCCGGTAAACGATCCGGGTCCTGCCGCCACCGCGATGGCGTCCACCGTCTCCATATCCAGATCGATCATGCCGCGGATCTCATCCAGCATCGGCACAAGCGTCTGCGAATGTGTCTTTTTATATTGTATGGTGTATTCGGCGATGAGAATGTCATCCTCTGTGACCGCCACCGAAGCCACCAGTCCTGAGCTGTCCAGCGCTAAGATTTTCATGCCGATGCTCCCCTCTTTTCTTCCATGATGATCCGCCGGTAATCGAATCCCTTCTCCAGATCCTTCTCGATCGTGATCTGCTTATATACGGGCGGAAGGATTTCTTCGATCAGGTTCGCCCACTCGATCAGGCAGATCCCCTCTCCGTAAAAGCAGTCCTCGTAGCCGATCTCCTCCATCTCCTCCACGTCGCCGATCCGGTAAACATCAAAATGGTAAAAGGGCATTCTGCCCTCCTCGTAGATCTGCAAAATAGTAAACGTGGGGCTGCTGATCGGTTCCTCAATGCCGAGTCCGGCGGCAACGCCCTGCGTAAAAACCGTCTTGCCGACTCCCAGATCCCCGATCAGGGTATAGATCTCCCCCGGTTCTGCGTTTTCTCCGATCTTCTTTCCGAAGTCAAACGTCTCCTGCGCGCAAAACGTTTCTATTATCTCTTTCATAGTTCTCTTCCTTCTCTTATACCCTTATGCCGCTCAGCCTCTGATCTTGACCTTTTTCGGCGGCATATGGGTGGAGATCATCTCGATCACCTTGTATTTTTTCTCGCCCAGATCCTTCTTGGGAAAAATACAGGCGTTGACCGGCGTTGTGTAGAGCACCACGCTGTTCAGCGTCGAAACCGCCTTGTACATCCGCTCCCACTCCATCGTTTCTGTCGTGCCGTCCTGTGAAACCTCCACTCCCTGCTCGGTCATCTTATAGTGCAGGGGCTTTTTGAACGCCGGGTTGTGCAGCGCCTGCTGCCTGGATTTCAGAAACAGCGTCCACGGAAGGTAGAGCAGGATCACGATCCCCACGATCAGCGCCACCACCTGTCTGCTGGAAAAGAAAAGCAGGATCATCAGGACGCCCACCATGGAGCCCATCAGTCCCGACAGCTTTCCATAGGTGTGATGCAGCATATAGTCGTAGAGTGCGTTCGGCGTTATCTTCACATCAAATTCAATTTCCATAATCTGTCCAAAACCTCCATTTCGAAAAAAAGCATCTGCCGGGCAGATGCTTTCTCCACATAACCATTATACAAAATTTCAGCCAAAGTGCAAGCCTTACTCATGCCGCAATGCTTCGATCGGGCTTAAACGGGCCGCCTTCTTTGCCGGATAGATTCCAAAGAAGATTCCGACTCCCGAAGAGAATACCGCCGCCAGGATCACCGTTCCAACGCTCACTCTCGCCTGGAAGCCGAGCGCCGCACAGACGATCATCGCCAGTCCGCTTCCGATCGCGATACCGATCAGTCCGCCCAGAAGGGTGATGATGCCTGCTTCTGCAAGGAACTGCAGCAGGATGGATTTCGTCCGCGCTCCCAGAGACTTGCGGATACCGATCTCTCTGGTACGCTCCGTCACGGACACCAGCATGATGTTCATAACGCCGATTCCTCCTACCAGAAGGGATATCGCAGCCACAAATGAGATGAATATCGTCACGACGCCCAGGATGCTGTCGTACTGATCCTGATAATCTGCAAAGTTTTCCATCATGATCTTATTTTCCCCGCGCACATTGTGGCGTGTCTCCATCAGCCTCATGCTGTCCTGTGCAACCTGTTTCGAATTATCAGAGCCTTCCGCTACAATATAAAATGAGTTAAAATCCTCCACCCAGAAATCATAGCCTGAGCCCAGCGTGGAGATCGGCATCTCCACCTGCAGATTTCCACTGCCGCCGAGCGCCGAGATCAGAGCTGAGCTGCTGTCCTCCCGCACGCCGACGATCCGCAGCTCCTGCGTCACATTGTAGATCGTCACATCGAAGGACATTCCCACCACATCGGTTGTCCCAAACAGCATTTTTGCGCTTGTCTCATTGATCACGCAGACCTTGTTGCTCGCCAGGTAATCGCTCTCCGTAAAATAGTGCCCGCGCACCAGCGGTTCCGTCGCCGCGCAGTATTGCAGCGCCTCGTTTCCCGCATAGATGAGCGCCTCGAAGTTGCCCTTGCGCCCCTCGGCGTTGCCCCACATACTATATTTCGGCGTCACGCCTTTGACATTCGGAACCCGGTCCTCGATCAACTGGAAATCCTCGTCTGTAAAGGTGACGTCATTGCCTTCGACCGAGTCGTTCGTGTAGAGTGCGATCTGCCCTCCGGCAATGCTGTTCAATTCATTGTTGATCTCTCCGCGCATCCCGTTACCGATCGAAATGATCATAATGACCGAGGCGATTCCGATGATAATGCCGAGCATGGTCAGGATCGACCTTCCCTTATTGCTCTTGATGTTCATCAAAGCAATCTTGATATACTCCAGAATTTGTGCCATTATCCTACCCTGCGCCTTTCTATTCCTGAGGCACGGCCGCCACAGCCATTCCCTCTGTCAGATCCATATCCGTTACCGTGATCACCTGATCTCCCGCCGAGATACCGTCCGTGATCTGTGTGTATTCGTCAGAGCTGATTCCTGTCGTGATCCGTTTCTTCGCAACGACGCCATTCTCTACGATATAGACAAAATCTCCATCCTTGTCTGCATTGACTGCCTCCAGTGGGATGACAACCGCCTGGGAAACAGAAGCTGTGTGAAGCTCGACCTTTGCCTCCACGCCCAGATAGATCGCATCATCCGGGTTGGTGATGCTTATCTCCGCACCGACTACCGCCGCGCCGCTGGCATTGTTTGTCGCCATTCCGTCGATCTTCGTCAGTTCTCCTTCATATTTCCTGCCGGCGATGTCAATGTCTGCCTTCTGTCCGACCGCGATCTTCTCAAGGTCGTACTTGGAAACGGAGATACAGACCTTCACCTTCTCTACGCTCTCCAGCGTCAACAGCTTCGTTCCCTCTGCCGGGGTTGCGCCCTGCTCTGTCTCGACCGCCGTCACCACGCCGTCAAACTCTGCCTTCAGACCGTCCGTCACCTGACCGATCGCCTCCAGCGTATTGGTATTGTTCATCTCCTCCAGTGCCTTGTCTGCTTCCAGCTTGCTCTTGCTGCCGCCGTCCATGGAACCGCCCTCAGAAGATTTCTTCTGGGATTCCATCTCCGTCTTATACTCCTTGTATGCCGAGATCTTATCCTGGTATTCGCTGATCTCTTCCTTCCAGGCACGGATCTCCTGGTTGTTCTGCTGCTCGTAGCTGTTGAGCTGGATCAGCTTCTGGAGATTCTCATACTCTTCCGAGCCCGGCTGGTCTGACCAGTCGATGAGGGAGATCTGCAGCAGTGCGCCCTCACGTGCCAGCGCCGCCTGCTTGTCGCTCACCTTCTTATTAAGCTCTTTGACATAGTTCTCACAATCCTCGATCTGCTGCTTCAGCACATCCAGATTGATATTGGCCTCGCCCAGCTCTGCTATGTATTTGTTGTCCTTCGTGATGGAACTCTCATAGCCGCCCTCACTGGACTGTAATTTCAGCTCTGCCTGCTTCTTTGCATCTGCCAGCGCATCGCTGTCGTAGCTAAGCATCACATCGCCTGCCTTCACCATATCGCCTGCCGCTACGTTGACTTCTCCAATCTTCACAGCCACCGGCGCATAGTAGGTTCTGCTCTCGTCGCTCTTGACCGTTCCGCTGGTGGACAACGCCTGTTCCAGATCCTGCACGGTCGCCTCTGCCGTGTAGACAATCGGCGCTGCGGAGCCGGACCGGATGGAATTGACGATCATCAGTAGGATCAGCAAAACAGCGACGCCTCCGAAGATCCAGCGTTTCTTGATCTTCTTTTTCGGCTTGCCGTTCAACGCCTTCTGCTCTTTTCTCTCCTGCTTTTCTCTCTTTTTTCTCTCTTTCTTTGTCTCGGCAGGCAGAACTGCGTCCTTCTCTGCGATCGCTGTCTGCTCTTCCTTCACTTCTTCGTTGCTCTGTGTTGTCATTTCGTTCTTATTTTCCATGTTCTCCATTCCCTTTTCCATAATCTTTATTCCTCACCCTTCGGCCGCACTCATGCGTCCTCGTTGTAGTAATCCTCTACGATCTTTCCGTCCATGATCTTGATGACCCGCTTTGCCTGCGCCGCGATGTCGTTATCATGGGTGATCAGAATGACTGTACGCCCTTCCCGGTGCAGTTCTTTCAGGATTTCCATGATCTCCCGCGTCGACGCGGAATCCAGATTTCCGGTAGGCTCATCCGCCAGGATCACCGGCGGGGCCTGCGCGATTGCTCTCGCGATTGCCACCCTCTGCTGCTGCCCTCCCGACATCTCTGCCGGTTTATGTGTCTTTCGCTTTTCCAGTCCCACTTTGTCGAGCGCCGCTTCCGAGAGCTGGAGCCGGTCCTTCTTGGCAACTCCGCGGTAGATCAGGGGCAGTTCCACGTTCTCCAGCGCCGTCAGGTTGGGAATCAGGTTAAAGCCCTGGAAAATAAAACCGATCTCCTTATTGCGTATATCTGACAATTCATCGTCCGTCATGTGGGAAACATCCTGTCCATGCAGGAAGTAGCTTCCGCTTGTAGGCACATCCAGACAGCCCAGCATATTCATCAACGTGGATTTGCCGGAACCGGAATGTCCGATGATGGCTACAAACTCTTTTTCGCCGATCGTCAGGCTCACCCCGTCCAGTGCCCGCACTTCATTTTCCCCGGGATTGTAGATCTTGTGGATGTCCCGGATTTCTACTAATGCACTCATACTCTTCCTTTCCTACTCTCTTTCCTGTAATCTCGCATGAACCCATTTTCACACACATTTCTTAAATACAATAAGAAGAAATCTTAATTTAGTCTTAAAGTAATGAAATTCCGTTAAAATAGATTTTCGTGCCAGATATCTTCTAAAACGAATTACCTGGCACGAAATCTTCAGCTTTTGTATCTTTATAACGATTCAATGTAAATTTGATCTGTGTTCCTGCCTGCCGGAACACAGAATGTCAAATTTATATGGCGAAGTAACCACAAAGCCTTGAGAAGGCGATTTTGCGAATGTGGTTCTGAACAGTTACTTTTATTTTCTATATATACTCTGTTTAATGATGCGTATTCTTTAAGATCGGGCTGAGCGGCTTATAGATCAGCATCGTCACAAGGGACGCCACCGTTCCCTTTAAAAGGTTCATCGGCGCCACGCACAGGCAGACAAATGAGACCAGTCCTGTGACGCCGCCGTTGATCTCTGCTCCCATCGCAATGATCGAGTCGAGCGGCATCCCGTACAGCTTTGAAAATGCCGGCAGCAGGTAGATGGCGTTGAACGCCGTTCCGAACACTGTCATGATCAGCGTCCCCGATACGCAGCCCACGATCGCTCTGCTCTTTGTCTTTTTAAATAAGTAGATCAGCGACGCCGGCAGGATGAAGCTGCATCCGATCACGAAATTCGCCAGATCCCCCACAAACGCTGTGCTGGTTCCCTTGACCAGGAGCTTCAACAGGATCTTGCAGAACTCGATCATCACACCCGCCACCGGGCCGAAAGCAAAGGTTCCCAGAAGCGCCGGGATCTCACTGAAATCAAGCTTGTAAAATGGCGGTGCGAACGGCACTGGAAAATCCATCACGTGCAGGATGACCGCCAGCGCTGAAAAAAGTCCGATCATCGCCACTTTTCTGGTATTCAGGATCCGCTCCTTGATCCCGTCTCGCCGCACCACGTACTTCTCCGCCGCGTAGGCGATCAGAAACAGCGCCAGCGCGATCACGATGCACACTACCACAAACACCACGTTTTCTTTGATACTTTGAAACAATCCGTTACTCATAATCTTTTCCTCCATGCTGGGTATTTTATTTGCAGAAAGGAAAGTTCTCAAAAAAGAAGCCCCGGAACTTACGCTCCGGGGGGATCAACATTTTCAGACACCCTTGTCCTGCTCCTGCCACCCGGTACAAGACTGTACCGCTCTGGCTCTAAAACATGACATATGTGTCACCTTGTTTCTTCTCTCATCCAGACTATACTGTCGGTTTTGGAATCACACCAAATCAGCCAATACCGGATAACCGGCACCGGGTCGCGGACTATACCGCCGGTAGGGAATTGCACCCTGCCCCGAAGAACTTTTTATTTTGCTTTGTCTACCATAACACTTTTCTGTTCATCCTGCAAGCCCTTACTTTATTTTTCAGGCTTGATCTTCATGGTAAGGCTGATCCTCTTCTTGGGAAGATCGACCGCAAGCACCTGTACATCCACTACATCTCCGACACTGACAGCCTCAAGCGGATGTTTGATAAAGCGGTCTGTGATCTGGGATACATGTACCAGACCATCCTGATGCACACCGATGTCCACAAATGCACCAAAGTCGATCACGTTGCGGACCGTTCCTTTCAGAATCATACCGGGCTTGAGGTCCTTCATATCAAGCACATCGCTTCGCAGGATCGGTGCAGGCATATCATCACGCGGATCTCTCGCCGGTTTCTCCAGCTCTTTCAGAATATCCGTCAGGGTAATCTCCCCGATGCCAAGCTCCTGTGCCAGCTTCTTCTTATCCTTGATCTTCTTCTCCAGACTGCTGACCGTCACCTCTGTTTTCTCTGCTTTGTTATTTGTGACATCCATGTCATTCTTCTGGTTATCCAGCACCATACCGCCCATAGCGGCAGCCAGTGCCTTTCCCATGGCCGTGTTCGTGTTACGGATCACCATCTGCTTCTGCGGTTTCTTCTTTTCCTTAACAGGAGCCTTCTTACCGGCTGCTTTCTCGGCTGCCGCCTTCTTCTGCGCTGCCTTCACATCCTCCATGGTCAGACCCATCTTATCCAGAAGCTTCTCTGCCGCCTCATAGGATTCCGGGTGCACGCTGGTTGCATCCAGCGGATTGTCTCCATCCGTAATCCTCATAAATCCAGCGCACTGTTCATAGGCTTTCGGCCCAAGCTTGGCCACCTTGAGAAGCTGTTTCCGGTTCATGAACCTTCCGTTCTGTTCGCGGTAGTCTACAATATTTCTTGCGATCACCTTCGATACGCCGGAAACATATTCAAGCAGGGAGGCAGACGCTGTATTCAGGTCCACGCCGACCTTGTTGACGCTGTCCTCCACCACTCCGTTCAGGGCATCACTGAGTTTCTTCTGGTTCATATCATGCTGGTATTGTCCTACGCCGATGGACTTCGGATCGATCTTTACCAGCTCTGCCAGAGGGTCCTGAAGCCGCCTTGCAATAGAGGCCGCACTTCTCTGTCCCACGTCGAAATTCGGAAACTCTTCGGTCGCAAGCTTGCTCGCGGAGTAAACCGAAGCACCTGCCTCATTGACGATCACATACTGTACCGGCTTTTTGATCTCCTTTAACATTTCAGCAATGATCTGCTCA
>OIZL01001485.1_pt1 | contig 12514 bp, 12 predicted proteins | sample 1588541 | NCBI WGS metagenome assembly OIZL01 (sample SAMN03283285) | human gut metagenome | biome: human-associated habitat; material: feces | host: Homo sapiens | place: Peru | collected 2012 | reverse complement strand
TTACTCTACCTATTCAAATATTTTCTTTTTAAATACTAGAAGTGCTACTAAGGCAACTGATGATACTAGTAAAATAGTAGTATAATTATTATTTTCGATTATACCTGTATTTACACTAGGCATTTTTTCATATATGTATGTTACTACGATTGTGTCGTTAGCAATATATTCACCTTTAGTTTGTCCTTCTGCTTTTACAAATCTATAACCACTGAATGATTTTTTAATTGTTTCATATGGAGTATTTTCTCTTTCAGTGTAACTTAATGGTTCTTGTAATTTTGTTCCATCTGTTGTGATGTAATTTACAATTAGTTTACCAAAGAAGTCATCTCCACCTGTTCCACAATTATCATCTTTTTCTATATTACCTACTGTAGTTACTTTATATGTTGTTTTTGAACCATTTATTACATAGTATTTGTCATAAATAGTTTCTTCTATAGTAGCAGTTTCACTACTTCCATTTGAGTTTACAGTGTAAGTAGTTGATACATATTCTACATCATATGTATAGTCTTCATCTATGGCTATTACTTGGTATTGTTTTTGATATTCATATTCATCGTAATATCCTTGTAATTTTGTTTCTGCTTCTTTTGATGCAGTAAATGTCCAAGTTTCTTCTGTTCTAATTACTACGTAAACATTACCTTCTCTATCTACTAGAACATCAAATTCTAGGTCGAAACCTCCACCATATTGATTTTTTTCTCTACATACGTTTAATTGATTATTTAAATATCCTTCTAGAACGATGTCTTTTGAGATATTTTTTCCATTATATGTATAACTTAATGTAGTATAGATTTTAACTTTATCTTCATTTGTTACTTGTGTATAACCATTACTTGTATTTTGTCTTACTTCAAGACGGTTTCCATCATATGTTGGATTATTATATCTGATTTGTTTTTCATTTGAAGTTCCTTCATTTAATACTACACGTGGATTTGATAATTTTCCTTGTATACCTGTAGCAACAGTGTTTCCATCTTTATCTATAACAGTAATGTTTTGATTTACTGAAATATCTAAGTGTCTCCATGTTCTTTTTGTTTGTTTTGTATCATTAAATTCAATTACATTACTTTCTTCTTCAGATTTTATTATACTAGTTACTTTTTCACATTTTGAAGTCCATCCATCATTTGCTGTATGAGAGTTTAATAGTTTTTTACAAGAAGCTTCTGTTAAACCGGTTTCTTTTTTATTTTGTGCTTCTTCTATTACTTCGTTTATAGCATAATAATATTTGTAACCTGTTTTAACATTTTCTGTATAAACATCTTCAGTATATGGATTAGTATCATCTTTTGTCCAAGTAAATGGTTGTTTTGTTAATACTTTATTAGCGTTTGTTTCATCTATTAAAGTTTTTAATTCTACACTTTCGTAGATGTTTTTATCTAATAATTCATTGTATTCTTTTGTTGCATCGCTTTTGTTAGTGTATTTTTTGCTTGTATAAGTACTTGGTGTAGTTGTTTTTGTTATTTCTACATCTTTTACTTCTTCATTTTTGTTTTCTTCTTGTAATTTATTTTTGATGTCTTCTTCTGTTAATGAAGTTTTTGAAGTTAATGTAATAGTTACTTTATCATTATTATTTTGTTTATAACTTGCTTCATATCCTTCATTTTGTAGTTTTTTTACTAATTCTTTTGCTTCTTCTTCTGTTGTAACAGTTTGATTATTTGTTACTGCTGATGATGAAGCTTCTTTAGTATATACTACTCTTATTTCATCATTTTCATAATTTTGTGCTTTATTTAAGCTTTCTTTTAAGTTTTTGCCAACAAGGTCTTTATAATCTTTACCATTTATTGTTGCTTTTGTAATTACACCATTTAATGCAGTGAACTTGTATACATTAGTCTTTCCACTATGTTCTTTTGTTTCAACTGTTACTGTGTAACCTTCTTCTTCTTTTGCATTTTTGTATGCATCTTTTTCTTTTGATGTTTCTTTAGTTACTTCATCTAGATTATTTACTATTTTTTTAACATTTGTTTTGTAATCAATAAAAGTACATTTTTCTAAGTTTGGACTGTATTCTTGCTCGATTACCTTTTGATGATTTAATTTTACTTGTTCTATTTCTTCAATAGTAGATACTTCATCTTCTAAGTAAATATCAGCATCTTTAGCAAATGCTATAGTACCAATAGTTATAACTAAAACAAATAAAGTACTAAGAATAATTTTTTTGATTTTATTCATCTTTTTACCCAACCTTTCTTAAATTTATTATTAATAACGCTCCTTTTGGATCGTTAAAAATACATGTTTGTAGTGTTAAAATATCATCTTTTTCTGTTACATTTACGTTTGTTTCATATAGTGAGTCTTTTTTTAATTTTTGTAAATGTTCACTAAATTCTTGATTATTTTGATATTTAACATTTAAGTGTTCTTCATCACTAGTTATTTTTACTGAAAATATTTCATATTTATATGTTTTATTTTCTGTTTCTATAGTTAGATATTTGTGTTCTTTATAGAAATCTTCTTTTAGATATTTCTTTAAATTATTAAAGGGAATATCATAACTAGAGCTTGAATGTCCGTATATATTAACTTGTTTAGAATTATCAATGTTAGTACGATAATCTACAAATACTGAACCAGTTTTGTTATATTTCTTATTTACTAAGTGTCCTAGATAGTAATAGTTATTATCTGTTTGAACAAGGAGAGTATTTAGTACTCCTTCTATTCTTAGTATTCCTATTATATCTTCGTTTTGATACTCTTTTTTGTATGTTTGTATTTTGTTTTTTGTGGTATCATTTAAATTATTTTGTGTTTGGTTTATGGTTATAATTTCTTCGCTTGTATGTTTTTTATCAAGTGCTTGTACTGCTACTTTATAACCACTTACTGTTATTACTGATAGTAATAGAAATAATGTAAATAAGAAAATAATTTTTCTTTTTTTCATTGTAACCCCCTTAGTAAGCAAAAAATTTGTTTACTTGGTTTGATATATTAATTCAAAATTACTATTTTGTCAAGTGAAAAATGATTTTTCTTAGTAGAAAAATGGTTTTTCTATTATTATAGTATGTAAATTTTATTTTTTTAAACATGTATTTTATACTCCGCCTTTTATTCCTTTTATTCTTAGAATTATTTTTCTTATTATGTCTATTGGTATTATGGAAAATGCTACTAAAATCATTATTTGTAATTCTTTTAGAGTTAGGCCATAGGTTCTAAAGATATCCCCCCCATAGTAGATTAGGATTAATTGAACAATTATTATGAAGAGAATTATTGATAGGAATATTTTGTTTTTATAGATGTTACTTAAGAGATTTAATCTATTTGTTCTTGCATTGAAACTATTAAATATTCCTATGAAAATAAATAGTCCAAAGAATGCAGTCATTAAGTATTTGTTGTCTTCTGAGTATCTGAAGAATTTGCTAAAGATTGGTAGTTTTAAAAATAGGATACATAGTAATGATGAATAAATGCCTGATGTTAATATTTCATTAGTCATGTATTTGTTTATTATTTTTTCATCTTTTGGTTTTGATTTTTCTTTCATGTATTCTTTAAGGGGGGGCTCATATGAGAATGCAAGTGCTGCTAGAGTATCCATTATCATATTAATCCATAGCATTTGCATTACTGTTACTGGGGTTTCTACTTTTACAAGTGGTCCAATTATTGATACTAAAAGTGCACATATGTTTAAGCTTAGTTGAAAAATAATGAACTTTCTGATGCTTTTGAAGATTGTTCTGCCAAAGAGGATAGCTTTTGATATAGAGGAAATATTGTCATCTAGTATAATTATGTCACTTGCTTCTTTTGCTACTTCGGTTCCACTTCCTAATGAAAAGCCTACACTTGCTTTTTTTAAGGCTGGGGCATCGTTTACTCCATCTCCTGTCATTCCTACGACTAGATTTTCTTGTTTTGCTATTTCTACAAGTTTACTTTTATCCATTGGCATGGCACGTGCAACTACTTTTAAGTCTTTTAATATTTTTCTTATTTCATTATCGTTTAGTTTATTTAGTTCTTCGCTAGTTATAACAATATCTTTTTCATTTGTTATTATTCCTACTTCTTTTGCTATTGCTATAGCAGTTTTTTTATTGTCTCCGGTAATCATTACAGTTTTTATGTTAGCGTTTTTGATTTCTTCTAGAGTTTTTTTGGCTTCTTTTCTTACTTTATCTTTTATTAATATAAAGCCTAATATAGTTAAGTCTTTTAATTCTTTGGTACTGGAAATAGCTATGCCAACGATACGTACTTTTTTTTCTAAATATTTAGTCATTTCGTTTTCTATTTTAGTTTTATTTAGTAATAGTTTTTTGTTGCCATTATCTAAATAGTATTTTGATTTTGATAGTATTGATTCAAATGCTCCTTTTATTAATGTTAGATTTTCATTATTATATTTGACAGTAGTACTTGAGTATTTGTTTTTACTGTTGAAAGGAGTATTTGACAGTATTTTTACGTTTTTGTTTACATGTCCATTAAATTCAAGGAGGGCTTTATCTGTTGTGTTACCTCCGATTATATTTCCTTTATCATCGAAAGAACTTTCGTTATTATATCCAAGTGATAGTTCTAGTAAATCTTTTAGGTTTTGGTTTCTTATTTCATTTTTATTATTGTAGTAATTTAGTTTATTATCAATAAAACCAATTACTTGAGGTTTTCCTTCGGTAATAGTTCCTGTTTTGTCAAAGAATAATATATTTAATGAACCTGCAGTTTCTATGCCTACTAGTTTTCTTACTAGGACACCACTTTTTAGCATTCTTTTCATATTGGATGAGAGTACAAGTGTTATCATCATAGGTAGTCCTTCTGGTTTACATCAGTTATGATTATTTTCTTCTAATAAAAAATTTAATTTCGTAAAATTAAAGTATATATTTATGCTTTTATCATTAAATATTTCAATTCTTTTAATAAGTTTTAGAACAAGTCCTCTTGTAGGATTATTCATAAATTCTTTTATTAGTTTATTACATTCTTCATCACTATTTTCTTCATCAACATTTTTATTTACATATTTTGATAGTGTTTCTTTTTCTTTTTCTAATTTAGATATTTCATCATTTAGTTTAGCACTTATTCTTAAAAACATTTCTTCGGTAATTTTTTCTTCAAGTTTATCCATATACATCTTATCATTTTGTTCTTTTTTCTTTTTGATTTCTTTTTCAACTTCATCATATCTAGCATATTTATCATTTTGTTTATTTGCATTTTTATAATATGCTTTTGCTTTCTGTAAAGTTATATCATTATTTAAACATTTCGCAAATATTTTTTCAAGCTGATTGATTACAATTTCTTCCAATGTATCATAATTAAATGAATGTGATGTGCATAAATGTTGCTTTGAATACATCCTATAATAATTACAAACAATATATGTTTTACCTGCTTTATTAGGTTTGCATATAGATATTTTATGTTTACAATCCCCACAAAAAAGTATTCCATCTAATAATCTGTATATTTCTTTATGTGGTTTTACTTTGCAATTTTTAAGCATTTCTTGTACTTTATCAAAAGTTTTTCTATCAACTAATGCTTCATGAGTATTCTTAACAATTATCCAATCGTCTTTATCATTAGGAACAACTTTTCTAATTTTATAACTAATTCTACTTCTTCTATTTTGTACCATATCTCCTAAGTATAATTCATTAGATAAAATGCCTTTAACTGTTTTAGAACTCCATATTCCTTTCCTAGACATTTCACCCACTCTTTTGTTATCTCTGAGTAGGCACATTGTAGGAACATTATCTTTAGTTAATTTATCTTTAATTTGATAATATGTCATTCCGTTTCCTGCCAACCTAAATATTTCTTTTACTATTGGAGCTTCTTTTGGATCTGGAATTAAATGATTTTTGTCTTTAGGATCTTTTATATACCCAAATGGAGTACAACCACCAACCCATTTTCCTTTCTGTTGCATAGATTTTAAAGCTGTTCTTATTTTTTTAGAATTATCCCTAGAATACATATCATTTATAACTGCCTTAAATGGAGCTATATCATTGTTGCAAGTATCTAAAAATGTATCAATTCCATCAAGTAAAGCAACATATCTAACATTGTGAAGTGGAAAGTATTTTTCAACATACTCCCCTGTTGCAATATAATCTCTACCCAACCTTGATAAATCCTTTGTGATAACCATATCAATCTTTCCATTTTCAATATCTTTTATCATTCTTTTAAATGCAGGTCTATCAAAATTAGTACCAGTATATCCATCATCAATATATACATCTACTAATGTATATCCATTTTTCTTCACATACTCCATTAAAACAGTTTTTTGATTATTAACACTTAAACTGTCGGTAGAATCTGCTTTATCTAAATCCTCTCTAGATAGTCTTATATAAATTGCTACCCTAAATATTATTTGTTTTACTTCACTTAATAAATTAAACATTTTTGCTCTCCTTCCCTAGTAAAACAAATGCATCTTAAATATAGAATAAAAATCATTTAATTACAAAACTGTAAATTTATTTTTTCTAGTATAAAATTTTCTAATCCTTCATAAAACAAATCATTGAAGTTTTCTCCATTTTCCTCAAAAAAATAATTTATTTTAAACTCGTTCATATTATCCTCCTTTTATCTACTTTCTCTATACTTTCGTTCTTTCATTCTTCTATCTTTTAAATCTTGTTTTCTCATTTCTTCACAAGCATCCATTATTGTAATAAGTGTTTTGAAATCTACTTTTTCATTGATAAGTATTATTTTTGAATCATATTTATCTAATATATTTTTGGAGAAGTCTATTAATTCTTTACGATTCCTACCAAGTCTAGATAAATCTTGAATATATATAGTATCAATAATTTTATTCTTAATATCTTCGGTCATTCTTTTAAAACTTGGATTATATAATGTATTCCCTTTAAATCCAGCATCTATGTATATTTTTTTAGCTTTAACATTAAATTTTTCTAAATAATCTTTAATGAAGTCTAATTGACCTTTTTCTGATATTTCATCTTCGTTGCCTACTCTAACATATATTGCTATATTATTTTCTTTAATCATTTATCCTTCCCTCCAATTAAAAATATGAATATTTGCAATTTAATATTCATTACTTTTTTCTTCATTATTTTTTCTTTTTATCTTCTTAATTTTAACTTTTAAATCTTTTTTGATATATGGCATATCAAGTAATTTAGTTTCATTAACAATATAATCTAATTGTTCCATTACTCCTTTTTTATCTTTACCATCTAAATCAAAGACATATTTTTTTATAACTATTACCTTATATCTTTCCATTATTAACCTTTACTAACATTTCTTTATTGTTTATTTCAATTACATAATAGTACTTAGTAATGTTATTTATATCAATGTCTTTTAAATCAGAATTGAATAACTCCCTTGCTTTATTCATAGCATCTTTCTTATTTTTAGCACTTACAACTATTTCATTTTCACTTACTTTCTTAAATTTTATATTATATTCTTTTTCTTTCATTTTTTATTTTTCCTTTCTTATTTATGTATTAGAATTATACTCATTCCCCTAATACTAGGGACTTAACAAATGACTAATTGCTAATTAGTTCCATAGGACTTTCACCTCTCTGTGGTTCTCACAGAGTTGCACCCATTATTTGAGATTGTGGCTGTGCAAAAGTATCATTATACTCATTACTTGTTATCGCAGTATTAAGAGCAACTTAATATTTATAGTCAAGCATTAACCGACAAGCGTACTTACTAATGTGCTAACCGTTTCCAGTTATAATGAGAATGTATTTGTTAAGTGATTAACCAAATTGTCAAAGAGCAATTTGTTTCAAAAAATGAAACAAGTGAGAAAAGATAATATTTATCCCTCTCACTTGTTTGGCACTTTATAAGCAAAAAGTTAAGTCTAAAATTTAATTTTTTTAGAAATTTTTTCAAGAGCTATATCAATAGAGTATTTTACTGCCACTTTTGAACAATTTTCTTCGTTAGCAATTTCCTCATATGTTTTATTTTCAAAGAAATATTTTTGTATTCTTCTCTTTTGAACATCATTTAAGTCGTTTATAGCATTCTTTAAATCCTCATTTAATAATTTGCTTTCCACTTCATCTTCTGCTGAAATAGATGTATTTATTGACTTATGAAAGAGTGTTTCTTCATATACTTCATTTCTTTCAATATGTTTTTTGATTTTATGTATTTGTGAAATATCTTCTAACTCAAACCTATCAAATGCTTCATAAACTTTTTCTGATACTTCAACCCTATGAATAATATTTTTTACATCTTTGAATTCAACTATATAAGTATTTGTTTTTTCATCAATATCCAATGTATATGGATTATATTTATCTTTATTTCTATTTAAATGCTTTTGCATTCTTATCCTCCTATCAATTCAAATCTTTAAAATTCAAATTGATACGGAGGTCCACGAATAAATAAGTAAACTTTTATTAAACAAAAAAAGGTGTCAAAAATATCCCTATTAAGAATATCTTTGACACCTTCATTATCTAAATTAACTATTAAAACGTGTACTTTACTACACTTAACTCTCATAAGCATCACCATAGCAATGTTAAATACTGCTAATGTAATTAGTGGTACTGCTTATGCTAATTACCAGTTATAAATAATAATGCTAAATTCAATGAGGATAAAATTATACTTGTCTTGTTGCATTACCGAGTATAACTTTCATTGCTTCCTTTTTTCTACATATTTTTTCACTTCCTAAAAAATAAAACAGCAATAACAAAAATGTCATTACTGCTTTAAATATTTTGCTAAATTACTCTTAGCGAACTACTATAGTAATTATACCATTATTGAAATCAAAAGAAAAGAACCACTCATGTGATTCTTAAATTATTTTATTTAATTGAATTTTCAAGTAATTTTATAAATAAAAGTATATCTTGTCTTTCTAAAGAAATATTATAGTATTCTGTAGATCTATTAAAGTGATATTTTATCTCTACTGTTTCATAATTATAACTATCTTTCCAAAAATTAAATACAATAGCTGGATCTACAAAATCTACATACTCATCACTTGTTGACTTATCATTATCTTTCTTATAACACTTTTTAAATCTATTTAATAATTTTTCAAACTCATTATTATCTAATTTAAAATTATCTATTTTTGCAGAAAAATATGGGCTTTGAATTAAAAATTCAAAAGTATATTTATCTTCCTCTTTACTTGATTTATTTAGTAAAACTGTACTTCCATTAGAAGTAATAAAATAGTTATCAAAATTATAAAATTTATATCTTTTATTCCATTTCAAATTATAATAATCATTTAAACACCATTCTACTTGTGTTGCATAGAAATCATAATCCTTTTTTTCTATTTCATTTATAGGAATAAAACAATTATAAATATTATTCTTTCTTAAATAACAAATTTTAGTAAATATTTTTTCAATTTCATATATATCTTCATCATTATTAAAATCATAATTAGATAAGTCTTTTTTTAACCTCTTAGTATAAATATTATCCTCATATAATTTAGAAAATAATAATACATTACTATAGAAATTATATAAATACATTCTAATGAATCCAACAGAATACTTTTCTATTAATTCCATTTGATGTTTTGAAGTATTCATATCTTCTTTACATAAAAGTATTTTGGAATACTTATTTGTTAAACTTTCTTCAATAGTTATAAGTTGTTCAACATTATCAATATAGTAATTGTTTCTAATATGACTAATATATTTATCAAGATTTTCAAGAAATCTTTCTTCCGTTGTTATTTCATCTTTGCCAAATTTTAACTTACTAGCTTTAACCTTTCCTTTTTTTATTTTTACTACTAATGAATGTAATTCTTTTGTACTAAGTAATTTTAATAACTCACCACTGTTTAAATATACATCACTTACTGCATACTGCTTCATTCTTTTTGTCTGTTCTGTATCTGGAACAATCCATTCTTTTTCCATTCCGTTCTCCTTATTAAAAATATTTTTTACTGCTATATCTATTATATCACATTTTTAGTCTATTTCCCCAAGATTTATGAATATACCCCAATTTAATGGGAAAATTATATTAGGTGAATTTATATGATGGTAAAAAGACTTAGGGAAACTAGGGAAAATTTAGATTTAAAACAAGTTGATTTAACTGATTTATTTGGTGTAACATACTCTACTATATCAGGATGGGAAACTGGTAAAGATACTATACCATTAAAGCAATTAATTAAGTATGCAAATAAATATAGTTTTAGTTTAGATTATCTATTAGGATTAACAAATAATAATATTGAATATGATGACTTAGTTATAGATTTAGATGTTCTTGCTACTAATTTAAAGAAGATGAGAAAGCAATATGGTAAAACCCAACAAGAAATAGCTGATATAATAAATACAAGTCAATCAAATTATGCTCATTATGAAAATGCTAGAAATTTAATGCCATTAAGTTTTTTATACAATCTATCTAAAATATATAAAGATGTTTCTATAGATAAAATGTTAGGAAGAAAAAAGAAGTAGATTATTCATTAAAAATATACTACTTCTTTTTTTATAATAAACTTATCACTCTTCATCAGCAATCTTTTATTTTTTAATTATTTAATGTAGTTAATGCTCTCATTATTTTATCTATATCAGTATTTTCTAACTCTTGTATAATGTGCAAATATGTTTTTTGAGTAGTAGACATACTAGCATGTCCTAATCTGTGTGCAACACTAGCAATTGAAACACCAGCATATAATAATATTGAAGCATGAGTATGCCTTAATCCATGTATAGTTATAATTGGTATTTCTACATTCAAACAATGCCTTCTCAATATATCATTAATTGTAGAATTATAAATTTTTGAATTTACAAAAATCGGTTCTTCATTAGGGAGTCCTTTTATTAATTCAGAAAATTGTATTACTGTTTGCCAATCCAATTGTACCTTCCTCTCAGATGACTTATTTTTAGTTGGTTCAAATCCTCCATTTTCTTTATAATTCCAAGTTTTTTCTATGTTTAAAGTTTGATGTGGGAAATCAAAATCATCAGGTGTAACTGCTAAAGCTTCAGAAAATCTTAAACCAGTTTTAGCAATTAAATAAATTAACCAGTCATAGTTAATTTCATTACCTAAATTCAAATCAGAAATAAGTTTTTGTAATTCAAATTGATTTAAGTATTTTTCTTTCTTTGTTTTAGGGGTTTTTCCTTTTATAATTGCCTTTCTAGTTGGATCTCTATTTATTAATCCTTCGTCTACTGCATCTAATATTGATGCTTTTAATTGATGATGAAAATCCATTGGGTATTATTTGTGATTGTGATGCAGACGGTCTTACCTCAAGTGGTATTATTTATCAATATATAAAACGACTCAATCCTGTAAAACACATTATACAAATAATACATAGTGGCAAGCAACACGGTTGCAGTGATGTGATGGATAAGCTACTTGAACATAGCTGGAGCGGTATCTTGATCCCGGATGCAGGAACTAACGATGGTGAATATATCAAACAGTTAGATTGTCCAGTGTTGGTGTTAGATCATCACGAGCTAGAGCCAACAAGTGAAATTCCATCCAATATGATTCTAATAAATAATCAGACAAGTTCTGTTTATCAAAACAAAGACCTGTGCGGCGCTGGTGTTGTATGGCAGTTTTGCCACGCACTCGATGCGGCATTTGGACATAATTGGGCTTGGGAATATACTGATTTGGCTGCATTGGGTATCATTAGTGATATGATGAGTATGTTATCATATGAGAACCAATTCATTGTTCAACAAGGTTGTGCCAATATACGAAACTTTTTCCTCAAAACCCTTGTCGAAAAGCAGTCCTACTCAATGGGCGGTGAAGTCAATCCGACTACTGTTGCATTTTACATAACGCCTCTTATCAACGCAATGATACGTGTAGGTTCGCAGGACGAAAAAAAGCGTCTTTATCGTGCGGTGGTTGCTGGAGAAGAACTTGTGCCTAGCGGCAAGCGTGGTGCTAAGGGAACTCTTGAAAAGCTCGCGATCGAAAGCGCGCGTGAATGTACGAACGCAAAGTCGCACCAAGATAAAGCAAAAGAAAAAGCAACTGAGCAACTTGAGTATAAGATACATAAGTATGATTTGCTTGAAAACAAAATTTTATTTGTAAAGCTTGATGAGGATGATAATTTTCCACCTGAGCTAAATGGCCTAATTGCCACACAGCTTAGCACGCGATACCATAAACCCACAATAATAGGCCGCGAAGGCCCTGATGGAATGATAAAGGGAAGTATTAGAGGACTTTCACAGAGCGCGCTCACATCGTTCAAGGATTATTTGTTGGACACGTCATTATTTGATTACGTACAGGGTTGAGAAATTGGCCCGTTATACCTTTTCCACTTACCGGTGGGGTCGCATTTGCGGCTAACGAGGAAGGCTAAGTCAAAAGATATGCTAATCTCGTGGGAAGACTTGCTTAGGCAAGGAACCTGTATCGACTA
>OIZL01001483.1_pt1 | contig 12520 bp, 10 predicted proteins | sample 1588541 | NCBI WGS metagenome assembly OIZL01 (sample SAMN03283285) | human gut metagenome | biome: human-associated habitat; material: feces | host: Homo sapiens | place: Peru | collected 2012 | reverse complement strand
GACTTATTTCTTATATGAGAACTGATTCTGTTAGATTAAGTGATGAATTTGTTGGAAAAACATTAAATTATATTGAAAAAAATTATGGTAAAGAATATATTGGTTATGTTAAAACAAGTAAAAAGAAAGAAAACGTTCAAGACGCTCATGAAGCAATAAGACCAACTGATATAAATAAAACACCAGAAAAGATGAAAGAGTATTTAACAAGCGATGAATATAAATTATATAGACTTATTTATATAAGAACGCTTGCTAGTTTAATGAAAGATGCAAAAACATTAGCAACAACAATTATTTTAGATAATAATGATTATAAGTTTAAAGCTAGTGGTAGTGTTTTAACTTTTGATGGATATTTAAAAGTATATAAAGATTATGAAGATAAAGAAGATAAAATTTTACCTGATTTAGATAAATATAATACTAGTGTTTTAGTATCTACTAAAATAGAAAGTGACGAACATTATACAAAACCAAAACCAAGATATACAGAAGCAAAATTAATAAAAGAACTTGAAGAATTAGGAATAGGTAGACCATCAACTTATGTTAAAATAATAGATACTTTAAAATTAAGAGATTATGTAAAAGTTATTGATAAAAAATTTGTTCCAACTGAAATAGGAATAGCTACAACAAGAAAACTACAAGAAAGTTTTTCTAATTTAATAAATGTTACTTATACTGCTAATATGGAAAATGATCTAGATAAAATAGCGGAAGGTAAAAAAGTATGGTATGAACTTTTAAATGAATTTTGGAAAGAATTTGAACCACAAGTAAAGGAAGCTTTTACTTCTATGGAAAAAGTTGAAGCAAAAAAAACAGGGGAAAAGTGTCCTGAATGTGGAAGTGATATGGTAATTAGAAATGGTAAATTTGGTGAATTTGAAGCATGTAGTAATTATCCGACATGTAAATATATTAAAAAGAAAGAAAAAGAAGTAAAAGAAATAATTCCATGTCCTAATTGTAAAGGAACAATTATTGAAAAGAAAACCAAAAAAGGTAAGATATTTTATGGATGTAATAATTATCCAAAGTGTAATTTTGCTAGTTGGGATAAGCCTTTAATTGAAAAATGTCCTGAATGTGGAGGAGTCTTAGTAGAAAAAAAAGATAAGATTAAATGTTTATCTTGTGACTATGAAAAGTAAAGTAAATCAATAGTTTTAAAAAATCTATTGATTTTTAATTTTTTGTTGTGATATAATTATAATATCGAAAGGAGAATAATGAAAATAATGAAAAAGAAAATATTTTATGGATTAGGTTTATTAGCTATAAGTTCTTTTGGATTTATGGTTAATACAAACGCATTAGATGTTAGTGAAAATAAAACATTAACAGAAGATGTAAAAGATGGTATCGTTGTAAAGGCTGGAAGCAATGTTACTATCGATTTAGGTGGTTTTAATGTTACAAATACTGGAGATCACACAATTAAAATTGAAAAAGGAGCAACTTTAGTTATAACTGGTAATGGTACTGTTACAAATGCTACAAACGCTAAAGCACCAGTTTATAATGATGGTATTGTTACTATTAAGAGTGGTACTTATTCACGTATTGATAGTAAAGGTAATAGTTATTATGTATTGTTAAATCATGGTACTATGACTATTGATGGTGGTAAGTATACTGTTGAAAATGGTATTTCATCATTAATTGATAATGGTTGGTATACAGCATCTCAAAATACTTCAAAAGAAATGGCTAATTTAACTATTAATGGTGGTACATTTGAAATGACTGCTAATGATAAATATATTAAAAATGATGATTTTGGTATTATGACTATTAATGGTGGTACATTCAATATGTATAAACCAAGTAGTGCTGTTATTGCAAATGTGGGATTTGCTTCTGGCAACGAAAAAGTTGTAATAAATGATGGCGTATTTAATTATTATGGTACTGGCAAGGTTAATGCTAAAGGTTATGCTATTTGGGATTATGATTGGAGTGCTAATTATACTGATAATTCTACTACTATAGTAAAAGGTGGAACATATAACTTAAAAGGAGATACAGTTGCTGGAATTACTAATGGTACTTTAGAAGAAAATAAAAAAGAATATAAAGTAATTGGTTCTGATGAATATATTATCGTTAAAGAAACTGAATTAGTTAAAAAAACAGAAATTACTGCTTTAGATGAAGATACTTTATCTGAAAAAGATAAAACTCTAATTGATAAAGTTGTAACTGACAAAAAATATACTTTAGCAGGTAATTATAATATTGATTTATTTAAAGCCACTAAAGAAGGTTTAAAGGTAGAACAAATACCTGAAACAGATAGTAATATTACAGTTAAAATTCAATTACCTGAAAGCTTAGCTAAGGTAAAAGATGGTTACAAGAGAACTTATTATGTAATAAGAATTCATGATGGAGTAACTACTGTACTTGATGCTGTTGATAATGGTGATGGTACTATTTCATTTAAAACTGATAAATTTTCAACTTACAGTGTAGCTTATACTGATGCTAAAATATCTAATCCAGAAACAAGTGATGGAGTTATGACTTATGCAGTTATTCTTTGCGCTAGTATCTTTGCTTTAGGTTCAGCAGTAACACTAAGAAAAAGATATAACTAAAATTTAAAGAACTATTAATTTAGTTCTTTTTCTTTTATTAAAAATGTGTTATTATAGAAAGCAGTAATTAGTTAGGGGAGTTTGGTATGGATTATAAAGGACTAAAAATATGTAAAATTTTAGAACCAACTTTTATGGAAGATAATAAAGTTTTTAAAGTTAATGATGTTTGTTTAGGCTATGAAACAAATAATAATATTGTTATTGTATCAGGAGATTATGCAGGAAATATTTATCCTAATATAAAAAAATCTGATTTAAAAAATATAGATGAAAATTCTTATTATGGTTGGACTGAAAATATTAATAATTTAAAAATAGTTTTTGGAACGAATGATATTATTGAATTGAAAGATAATTTAGAAACAGTAGCTATTGATAAGATGTATTATATTGATTATGAAAAAGGCGTAATTGAACCATATTCTTTTGAAATGCCTGATATTTTTGATGAGGAAATATTTGAAAAAGAGGAAGAAATAAAAGAAGAAGAAAATGAAGAAAATTATACATTACCTTCGATTAAAGAAATAAGTTCAAAAATAAAAGAAAAAATAATTAGTCAAGATATGGCAATTAATCAGGTTTTAGCAGCTATATATGGGAATAGACAAATAATAGAAAATAAAAATTTAACTAAAGAAGAAAAAAGAAACTTAAAAAAATCTGTTTTAATATATGGAAACACAGGAACAGGAAAAACAGAAATATCAAAACAAATAGCTAGTTTTTTAAATTTACCTATTCAAATTGAAGATGCTACAAAATATACTGCAGAAGGTTATCAAGGTAGTAGTGTTAATGAAATGCTTATTCATTTATATAGAAAATGTAATGGTGATTTAAAAAAAGCTGAAAATGCAATATTGGTAATTGATGAAATAGATAAGAAAAAAGATAATAAAACTTCTTATACTTCATCTACTACTGATGTTTTATATTCACTTCTTAAAATAATCGAAGGAGAAACATTTATTTTACAAATTGGAGAAGATAGAAAATTAATTGAATTTGATACATCTAATTTAACAATTGCTTTAAGTGGTAGGTTTGAGGGAGTAGATAAAGTAAAAGAAGATAGAAAATCTATTGGATTTAATATATCTTCTTTGGAAAAAGAAGAAAATCCTAAAGTGGCTCAAGCAGAAAATTTTGTAAAATTAGGTATTCCTGGAGAATTTATTGGTCGTAATTCTTGTATTGTAAGAACTAATGATTTAAGCGTTGAAGATTTAAAAACAATAATAACTTCTTCTTCATTAAGTGCTTTACTTTTAAAAAAGAAATTCTATGAACTTAATGATGTTTCATTAACTTATGATGATGATTTTATAACTTTTTTAGCAGAAGAAGCACTTAAATCAAATATCGGAGCAAGGGGTATTAAACAAGCTTTAGAAAACGTTATAAAAGATTTAGAATTTGAAATATTATCTGGTGATATCGAGGAAATAAGATTAACTAGAACAGGTGTTATAAAAAAATATAAAGAAAAGGATACTTTAGTAAGAAAAAAAGAAATAAATATCTAATAAATAATAAGAAATAAGCTTATCATTATTTCTTTTTTTTATGTTTTTTGGTATAATCTATGTGGGTGTTATATTAATGGAAAATATATATAATTTAACAAAAGAAGATTTAGAATCTTATTTAATTAGTATTAATGATAAAAAATTTAGAGCTACACAAATATATGATTGGTTATATGTTAAAAGAGTAAAGTCTTTTGATGAGATGACTAATTTAAGTAAAGATGTTATATCTAAATTAAAAGAGGATTTTTCAATTGACCATTTAGAAATAGTTAAAGAAGAAAATGATAAAGATGTATCTAAATATTTATTTAAACTTTATGATGGAAATTATGTTGAAACTGTTTTAATGGAACATAATTATGGACTTAGTTTATGTGTTTCAAGTGAAGTTGGTTGTAATATGGGATGTATTTTTTGTGAAAGTGGTAGGCTTAAAAAAGTTAGAAATTTATATTCTTATGAAATTGTTTTACAAATACTTATGATTGAAGAAAAAATAAAAAGAAGAATATCTCATATTGTGGTTATGGGTATTGGAGAACCTTTTGATAATTATGATAATATAATGAAGTTTGTAAGAATAGTGAATGATCCTAAAGGTCTTGCTATTGGAAGTAGGCATATAACTATATCAACATGTGGAGTTGTTCCTAAAATATATGAATTTAGTAAAGAACCATTCCAGGTTAATTTAGCAATTTCGTTGCATGCTCCAACTAATGAATTAAGAACTAAAATTATGCCTATTAATAAAGCATATAAAATAGAAGAACTAATAAAAGCTGTAAAAGATTATATTGCTATTACTAATAGGAGAGTTACATTTGAATATATTTTATTAGATAATGTAAATGATAAAGAAGTTGATGCTAGAAATCTTGCTAAACTTTTAAAAGGTATAAATTGTTATGTAAATTTAATTCCTTATAATGAAAGTAGTAATTTTACACTTAAAAGAAGTAAACAATCGCAAATTATTAAGTTTTATGATATACTTAAAAAAGAAGGTATAAATGTAACAATAAGAAAAGAGTTTGGTTCAAATATATCTGCTGCATGTGGACAACTTAGAAGTAAAAAGGAGGAACAAAAATGAAATCGTTTTATTTAACAGATACAGGTTTAGTTCGTGATCATAATGAAGATAGTGTTATAATTTCTGAAAACGGTGAAGGATGTTATCTTATGGCAGTAGCTGATGGTATGGGCGGACATCAAGCAGGTGAAGTTGCTTCATCTATTGCTATTAGCTATCTTGGTAAAAGATTTACAAGTGATTTTAGAAAAATGAGTAAAGTAGATGCTGTTTCTTGGTTAAGATTTAGTGTTATTGAAATTAATAGTTTAATTTTTAAATATACAGAAGAACACCCTGAAAGTAAAGGAATGGGAACAACTTTAGTTTTAGCTTTAGTTACTCCAGAATATATACTTTTTGGGAATATAGGAGATTCAAGTGGCTTTGTAATGAAAAACAATCATTTACATAAAGTTACGCATGATCATACGCTTGTTAATTTACTTGTAACAGCAGGGGAATTAACAGAAGAAGAAGCAAGAAATCATCCAAGAAAAAATATTTTAATGAATGCGCTTGGGATAAATGATCCAATTGATATAGATATATTTGATTGTAGCATGGATATTTCTTCAATACTTTTATGTTCGGATGGGCTTACAACAATGCTTCTTGATGAACAAATTGAAAAAACGCTTTTAGAAGAAAATTTAAGTATAGAAGAAAAAGTTGAAAGACTTATAAATAAAGCAAATAATAGAGGTGGAAAGGATAACATTTCCGTTGCTTATTTAGTTAAATAATGAAAGGTGTTGGGTAAAGTGATAGTAAAAGGACAAAAAATAAATGATAGATATGAAATAATTAAAACAATTGGGGAAGGTGGAATGGCTAATGTTTATTTAGCGAAAGATACCATTTTAGATAGGGATGTTGCAATTAAAGTTTTAAGAGGAGATCTTGCGAGTGATGAAAAGTTTGTAAGAAGATTTCAAAGGGAAGCTTTATCAGCATCAAGTTTATCACATCCTAATATTGTTGAAATATATGATGTTGGGGAAGATGATGGTAATTATTATATAGTTATGGAGTATGTTCCTGGTAAGAATTTAAAACAAGTACTTAAAAAACGTGGTAACTTAACAGTTAGTGAAGTAATTGATATTATGCTTCAAATAACAAGTGCAATGGGACTTGCTCATGATAGTTTAATAATTCATAGAGATTTAAAACCACAAAATATCTTAATGATGGATGATGGTGGGGTTAAAATAACTGATTTTGGTATAGCTATGGCTCTTAATGCAACACAACTTACACAAACAAACTCAGCGATGGGTTCAGTTCATTATTTTCCACCAGAACAAGCAAGTGGTAAAGGTTCTACTTTAAAAAGTGATGTTTATTCTCTTGGAATAATGATGTATGAGCTTTTAACTGGATATCTTCCTTTTAGAGGGGATAATGCTGTTGAAATAGCATTAAAACATTTAAAAGAACCAATCCCATCAATAAGAAGTGAATTTCCAAATATACCACAAAGTGTTGAAAATATAATTATTAAAGCAACTGCAAAAAATCCTAAAAATAGATATAATAACGCTAATGAAATGCATGAGGATTTACTTACATGTTTAAATAAAGAAAGACTAGAAGAACCAAAAATAAAACTTAAATATAATGAAGGAATATCAGATGATGTTGCTTTTGAAGTAGATAAAGAAAATATGGATGATAGTCTTGTTAGTCAAATTAAAGATACAAAAGATAATAAAAATAAAACAATAATTATTTTAGGTAGTATTCTTGGAGGATTAATAGTAATTTTAGGTATTGTATATTTTGCTATATCAATATTTGCTACTTCAAAAGATGTAAAAATACCAGATGTAAAAAATTTAAGTGTTGAAGATGCTGATACGTTACTTAGAAAAAAAGGTTTAAAGGTAGCTTTAGATACAGAAGAAGAACCATCTTTAGAGGTTGAAGAAGGTAAAATAATAGGTACTAAACCTGAAATAGGTAGAGTAGTAAAAGAAAATACAGAAATTACTTTAATAATTTCAACAGGTCAAGTAACTTATACAGTGGAAGATTTAACTGGTAAAAATTATCGTGAAGTTAAAACAGAATTAGAAATAAAATATTCTTTAAAAGTAACAATTGAAGAAAAAGAAGTTGAAGAAAAAGATGACAAAAAATACGATAAAGAAGAAATTGTAGGACAAAGTGTTAATAAAGGAGAAGTTTTAACAACGGGAGATGAAATTATTTTATATATTCCAAAAGTGTTAGAAAAATACCCAGACTTTGTTAATGAAAATTGGTCTATTACTGATGTTCAAAAATGGGCTAAAGAAAAAGGAATTTCTTTAGTAATCGTAGAAAAAGAGACAAATGAATATAAAGAAGGCGCAATAATTGCTCAAAGTAGAGCAAAAGATTCTGTTGTAACAAGTGGTGCAGAACTTAAAATAACAATTGCTAAAAAAATAGAAACACCTGAAGAAGTAGAACCTAATCCAGCAACTCCACCAGAAGAACAAGGAACAAACTAATATGGAAGGTCAAATAGTTAAAATTATTAGTAATGATTATTTTGTAAAAACAAATAATAATGAATATATTTGTAAAGCAAGAGGAAAATTTAGACAAGAAAATATTACCCCAAAAGTTGGGGACTTTTGCTTATTTGATGAAAAAGAAAAAGTAATAAAAGAAATAAAACCAAGAATAAATACACTTTCAAGACCTTTAGTATCTAATATTAATCAAGCATTTATTGTTACAAGTTTAAAAAATCCAGACTTTTCTTCTAATTTGCTTGATAAATTAATATGTATATGTATTTTAAATAATATTGAACCTATTATATGTCTAACAAAAAAAGATTTACTTACTAAATCTGAATATAAAGATTTAAAAAAAATAATTAATTATTACAAAAAACTTGGTATAAAAGTAGTATATAATAATAATATAAATAAAATAAAAAAACTATTAAAACATAAAACAACAGTTTTTACAGGACAAACTGGGGCAGGTAAATCTAGTTTAATGAATAAATTAGATAAAAGTTTAAATTTTGAAACAAATGAAATAAGTAAAGCTTTAGGTAGAGGAAAACATACAACAAGAACTGTTTCTTTGGTAGAAATAAATAATGGTAAAGTACTTGATACACCTGGTTTTAGCGATATAGATTTAAGTGTTTATAAAAAAGAAGATATAAGAGATAGTTTTAAAGAATTTAAAAATAAATGTAAATATACTAATTGTATGCATATTAATGAAAAAGAATGTGTTGTAAAAGAGTTAGTAAATAAAAATATAATTTTAAAATCAAGATATGAAAATTATATTAAATTTATAAAATAGAAGGGAATATGTTATGAAAGAAGTATCAGGATCGTTTTTATCAAATAATGATAAGCTTTATGAAATAAATAGATTAAATAATAGTAATGTAGATTATATACATTTTGATGTTATGGATGGTAAGTTTGTTTCTAATAAAAATATTACAGTAAGTGAACTTCCTAAATTAATCGATGCTGCAAAGAAAAAAATAGATATTCATTTTATGGTAAATGATCCAGGTAAATATATAGATAAAATATGCTTTTATAATATAGATTATATTACTATTCATTATGAAATAAAAAACCTTGAAGATTATATAGATAAAATAAAAGATTATGGTTTTAAAGTAGGAATAGCGGTTAAACCTGAGACTGATATAGAAAAAATATATTATTTATTAGATAAAATTAATTTAGTTTTAATAATGAGTGTAGAACCTGGTAAATCAGGGCAAAAATTTATTGATGTAAGTGATAAAATAAATAAACTAAAACAAGAAATAATAAATAGAAAATTAAATGTTAAAATAAGTGTTGATGGTGGAATTAATGAAGAAGTATTAACTTATGTAAAAGAGGCTGATATTTTGGTTAGTTCATCATTTATATTAAGTGATTTGGATAAAAATGTAGATATACTTAAAAACAGTTAAAAATACGTTATTATACTTATATTTAAAAGAAAAATATAGATAAAGTTAACTATATTTTTTCTTTTTGTAAATTTTTTGTGAAATTAGCAGTATACTATTGACATTGCTAACATATAATACTATAATGTAATTAGCACTAGAGAATTAGAGTGCTAAGTTTGGAGGTAATTTATGAATATACTTACTTCAAGACAAGAAAAGATATTAGAACTTATTGTCCTTGAATATGTTAAAACAGTTAATCCTGTTGGATCAAAACATATTTGTGATGAATTAAATTGTTCTAGTGCAACAGTTAGAAGTGAGATGTCTACGCTTGAAGATTATGGATATCTTGAAAAGACACATATTTCAAGTGGAAGAGTACCTAGTGAAAAAGGGTATCGTTATTATGTAGATAATTTGATGAAACAAGAAGAACTTAATGGTAATGACATGATGAATTTACAAATTATATTTAATAATAATAAGCTTGCATTAACTGATTGTATTAAGAAAAGTTTAGAAATAATTTCTGATATAACAGATTATACTACTGTTGTTTTAGGTAATAAATCTAGTGATAATTATTTAAAGAAAGTTGAAGCATTACCAATTGAAGATAATAAAATGCTTACTATAGTAATAACAGATAAAGGTTTTGTGGAACATAAGAAAGTAGATATAAATAATATTTCACTTGATGAAATACAAAAAACAGTAGAGCTTATTAATAAACTTCTTATAGGTACACCAATAGATGAGGTTAGGAAAAAGTTAGAATTAGAAATAAAACCAATAATCAATAAATATGTTAAACAACATGAAGCTATTTACAATGCTTTTTATGATGTATTTAATGATTTTACTTCAAAAAATGTAAGTTTTGTTGGTAAAAATAATATGCTTAAACAACCTGAATTTAATAATGTTGATAAAATAAAGAAGATATTTGATAAGTTTGAATCTCCTGAAGTTATTGATTTTATCGAAGAAGATAAAAATGATGTAAATGTTTATATAGGAAAAGAAACAAAGCTTGATGATGATGTTACAATTATAAAAACAAAATATAAACTTGATGGAGAAGAAGGAACAATTGCAATAATAGGGCCAAAAAGAATGGAATATAATCGTGTAGTAAATATGTTAGAATTTGTTAAAGAAAATTTGGAGGAAAGATAAGTTAATGGAAAAAAATGAAGAATTGATTAATTGGCTAGGATATGTTGATAGTTTAATGGTAAAAGATAGTGAAACTGCAATAGATGTTTCAAGGATAATATCGTTAAATAATACAAAGTATTATATGGATCAAATGGATACGAATAGATATATTATTCATTTTCCAAGTGATATAGTATTTGATATTAACAATAGGGCAACAAAAGAATTAGTATCAAATGTAAATGTTTACGATGAAACAGTTGAAGATATGTTTCTTAACTGGAGCTTAATTTATACTGAATTAATAAATGAGAAAACTAAGTATGAAGCATTAAATAAGTATAAGAAATATTTACTTCAAGTAGCATTATTTAATATTGATTATTTAGTTAGTCAAATAAAAGATAAAAAAGAAAGAGAAAAAATTGTAAATATGATACCTGGCTATATGTTAGAGTTAATGGAGGACTTTGTTTATGCAAGAAGAAGAAAAAAAGAAAAATAAGAAAGATAAGCAAAAAGAAATAGAGAAACTTAATTTAAAGATTAAATCTTTAGAAGAAGAAGTTTTAAGAAGTAAAGCAGATTTAATAAATTATCGTAAAAGAAAAGATGAAGAAACATCTAATTTATTAAAGTATGGAAATAGTGATATTCTTTTACAAATAGTAAATGTTTTAGATGATTTTGATAGGGCATTAAATGTAAAAGAAGAAAACTTAACGCCTGAGGTTAAAAATTTCCTAGTGGGATTTAAGCTGATTGATAAATCTTTAAAAGATATTTTAGCATCAAATAATGTTAAAGAAATAGAATGTTTAGGTGAAAAGTTTGATCCTAATATGGAACAAAGTTTATGTTCAAAAAGTGATAATACAAAAGAAGATGAAGAGGTTTTAGAAGTTTTAACTAAAGGATATACATATTATGACAGAGTTTTAAGATATGCTTCTGTTATGATAAATAAAAAAGAAAATAAAGAAGAAATAAATAATACATCTATTGATGAAACAAATAATATGAAAGGAAATGATTAATTATGAGTAAAATTATAGGTATAGACTTAGGTACAACTAATAGTTGTGTTGCAGTCTTAGAAGCAGGGGAAGCTAAAGTAATCCCAAATCCAGAAGGAAATAGAACTACTCCTTCAATTGTATGTAAGAAAAATGGAGAAACAATTGTAGGAGATGCTGCTAAACGTCAAGCAGAAACAAACCCAAATACAATTCGTAGTATTAAAAGATTAATGGGTACTAATGAGAAAGTTGAAATGGAAGGTAAAAAATATACTCCTGAAGAAATTAGTGCAATGATTTTAACTAATTTAAAAGAAACAGCAGAAAAATATTTAGGAGAAAAAGTTACAAAAGCTGTTATTACAGTTCCAGCATACTTTAACGATGCTCAAAGACAAGCTACTAAAAATGCTGGTAAAATAGCAGGTCTTGAAGTAGAAAGAATTATTAATGAACCAACTGCAGCAAGTTTAGCATATGGTTTTGATAAACAAGATAAAATGCAAACAATTCTTGTATATGACCTTGGTGGAGGAACATTTGATGTATCTGTTCTAGAACTTGGTGATGGTGTTTATGAAGTTAAATCAACCGCAGGTAATAATAGACTTGGTGGAGATGACTTTGATAAATGTTTAATGGATTATATGGTAGATGAATTCAAAAAAGAAAATGGAATTGATTTATCTAAAGATAAAATGGCAATGCAACGTATTAAAGATGCTGCAGAGAAAGCTAAAAAAGATTTAAGTAGTATGACTACAACAAATATAAATTTACCATTCTTAACACAAAATGCGGATGGTCCGGTTCATATGGATATGACAATAACTCGTGCTAAGTTTGAAAGTTTATGTAAAGATTTATTTGATTCAACATTAGATGCAGTTAGAAAAGCATTAAAAGATGCTAAACTATCTAAAAATGACATTGATCAAGTAGTATTAGTTGGTGGTTCAAGTAGAATTCCTTATATTCAAAATTTAATTAAAAACGAATTAGGAAAAGAACCTAATAAGAGCGTTAACCCTGATGAAGTAGTTGCAATGGGTGCTGCAATACAAGGTGGAGTATTAACTGGAGAAGTTGACGATTTAGTATTACTAGATGTTACACCATTATCATTAGGTATTGAAACATTAGGTAATGTTATGACTGTTTTAATTCCAAGAAAT
>OIZL01001481.1_pt1 | contig 12528 bp, 9 predicted proteins | sample 1588541 | NCBI WGS metagenome assembly OIZL01 (sample SAMN03283285) | human gut metagenome | biome: human-associated habitat; material: feces | host: Homo sapiens | place: Peru | collected 2012 | reverse complement strand
AATATGTTCTAATACTTAAAATGAATTTATCCATGTCTTCATAAGGTCTATTTTCATTAGTAAGAAGATAACTCTCTAATTTATGTTTTTCATTTTCTAAATAACTTTTTAAATCATTAGTTATTTTTTCATTAGTAAAAGGAAGAATGTTATTAGATAAAAGGTAAAAATCTTTCTCTAAAGAGGTATTTATAATTACTTCTTCATTATTTAAAATGCTTAATAAAATATTAACTTCATCAAGCATATCAAAAACATCTATATTTTTTTCAAAATTATGATATAAATTATCCTTTAACAAATTTAATTTTATTAAAAGTTCTGTATAAAGGCCTTCCTCACTCTGTAGGGACAATCCCTCTTTTAAATTTGATAAATCTTTATTATATTTAATTAATATTTCATTAATTTTATTTTTAACATCATTTTTATTAAGTCCAAAATAATCAATAGATAATATTTCTTCGATTATGTCATCGGCAATTAAAGTTGTTTTATTTGTTTCTTGCTTTTCTTCGGTTTGGTCTTGATTTTTAGTTTCCTCTAACTTTTCAATTACAAAATGCACAATATCATTTTTAATCATCTTTTTTATTTTATTTTGAACTTTTTTGGAAATTTCAGGGCCACATAATGTTATGTCAATATCCTTTAAAGATGTTTTTTTATAAAAATCACGTAAAGGATATTCCCAAATTTCATTATCAAACTTAAATTCACAAGTAGCTATCTTTTCACACCCAATTTTCTGATAAAAATTGTTGGCATTGTTTTCCTTTAAAGTGCTTACTAAAATAAAGTCATAACTATTTAATAGTAATTTTTTTAAATAATTAACTAAATCTTTGCCAATGCCTAAATCTTGATAATCACTATCTACATAAAGAGCATATATTTCTGCATAGTTATTCTCATAACCTTTTTTATTTACTCCGAATCTTAAAAATCCAACGATTTTATTATCTTTTTCATATACCAAATATTCATTTATTTTATTTTGACATTTAATAACACTTTCATCATATTTTGACTCAAGATTTGCTAAAACATTTTTAGGAAAAATACCGTTATAAGTATTTTTCCATTCATTTATATTAATTTTTACAATGCTTTGAGCATCACTTATATTTGCTTTTCTTATCATTATTTCTCCACATTAATCATTTCATAATGATAAACAATATCTCTATCATAATAGACTATTTTACCACTTGGAAGTAAAAGCATCCTTGATATGCCTAGGTTATCAACAAAATCAAGGTTATGAGAAACCACAAGCATTGTACCTTCAAAAGTTTTAAAAGTATCAGCAATAATAACTTGTGTCATCGGATCTAAATGATTTGTTGGTTCATCAAGTAAAAGTGTATTTGCTCCCTTTAAGGCAACTTTTGCAAGGGCAACTCTTGATCTTTCACCCGGAGATAAAACCTCTACTTTTTTATAAATATCATCACCAGAAAATAAAAAACTTCCAAGTATTTTTCTTATTTCAAAATCTTTTAGATTAAACTCTGTAAAATTATCTAATATCGATTTACTATTATCAAGTATCTCGTGTTCTTGAGCATAATAAGAAATTGTAGTTTTATCATTAATTATAATATTTCCCTCGGTTGGAGTAAGAAGACCCATAATAAGTTTTAATAAAGTAGTTTTACCAATACCGTTTTCCCCAACTACTAAAAGTTTTTCTCCCCTGGTTAAATCAAATGTTAAATTTTGATATAAAAGATTATCTTTTGTATAGCCAAATGTTAGATTTTCAACTTTTAAGGGTGTTAAATAACTTTTTTCATTTATTTTAATATTAAATCTTGTATACTTATTAGCCTTTTCAAGTACCACTTTTTCTTTTTGGAGTTTCTCTAATTTTTTAATTCTATCTTTAGCAATATTTGCTTTCTTTTCATTACCTCGAATATATTTATTAATTATACCTTTTAACTTTTCTTCCTCTTTTACTTGTTTTTCATAAAGTCTTTCTTTTGCTTTATCTTTTTCACTTTTAATCTTTAGATATTTTTCATAATTTCCATTATAAAGAAAAACATTTTTCTTTATTTTATCTACATATAAAGTTTTTGTTGTAACATTATTTAAAAAATCTATGTCATGAGAAATTACAAGTACAAGTCCATGATAATTTTTGATAGTATTTTCAATATAATCTTTTGTATCTAAATCAAGATGATTTGTAGGTTCATCAAGTAAAAGAATTTCTGGCTTTGAATAAAGTAGTCTTGCAAATGCTACTTTTGATTTTTGTCCACCAGAAATATTTTTAAGTTTTAAATCAAGCAGTTTTTCAGAAATATTCATACCCTCGATTATTTTAAGAAGTATGCTTTCTGCATTATATTCATCATAATACTCTAATTTATTTTGATTTTTAGTAATCTTTTTAAAAAGATAATTTAATTTTTTATCATCTTTTTCTACTGCTATTTGTTCATATAAAGAAGTTATATTATCCTTTAGTTTTTGAATTGGCCTTCCTAAAAGTAAATATTCAAAAACAGTTATATCATCATTTGGTATTTCATCAGTAATTACCTGGGGAAGATATCCTATTAAATCTTTATTTTTTACAGTTATTTTCCCAGAGTCTGGGGAAATATTTCCAAGTATTAAATTAAATAAAGTTGATTTACCTGCACCATTTACTCCAACTATGCCAATTTTATCATCATCATTAAAATGAACAGATACATCATTAAATATCTCCTGAAGTCCAAATGACATATATAAATGTTCTATATTCATACTTTTACCTCTTTTGCAAGTAGATTATATTAAAAAAAGTGATTTAAGTCAATAAACCACTAATCTATTTCATATTCATATAATGTACAATTTTGGGGATTAAATGATAAGAAATCAGTATTTTCATCATACCCAATTAAATTATAATGAAGTGTTTTAATAAAGCTTCCATGCGAAATTATTAAAATTGTTTTATTTGGATACTCTTTTTTTATTTTGTCTATAAACTTTTTTGCTCTTAATAAACAATCTTGAATACTTTCAATGTTATGAGAATTATCATTTAATTTGTAATCAAATTGAGTGACAATTAAATCAAAGTCCAATTGTTTACCTTCATAATCTCCAAATCTTCTTTCAATTATCATATCATCATAAATCACTTTTACTTTACCCTTAAGTAAAATTTTTGCTGTTCGTCTTGTTCTTTTTAAAGGAGAACAAAAACAAATATCAATTTTATCTAAATCTAGTTTTTTAGAAAGTTCCTCTGCTTGTTTGATACCAGTTTCATTCAATTCGGTATCCGTGGTACCTTGTAATAATCCCTTTACATTCCAATCCGTTTGGCCATGTCTAATTATATATATTTTGCTCATATTGACTCCTTTCACTATGATTTTATCACTAATCTATAATTATTAAATGTTCAAATATTTTATCATCATTTAACCAATCTTTTAACTCTTTTGGTCTAACTTGTAAAGCCAGCATTTCATTTTTATTAAACCATTTATTTATGCAGTCACTTTTATCTAAAGTTTTAAAATTATCAAGTTTATTTAAATCATTATTTTCTATTTTATAAACAAATAACAATTCATGAAATCTTTTGTTATCATAATTGAAAAAGTTTTCTACAATTTTAAAAAGATAAATACTTTCATCATTAAGTGTTACCCCAGTTTCTTCGTTAACTTCTCTTTTTATAGCATCAAAAGTAGTTTCACCAAATGATACTCTTCCTCCAATTAAACCATAAAAACTATCTTTATCTGATTTTTGCAATAAAAACTTTTCACCATTTTTAATAAAAGCGGCTACTCTAAAATTAAACTTTCCATTTATATTTTCATATTTAAATGATATATCATTTGCTTTAGTCATCGTTAAATCCCTTTCACTAATTATCTTTATTATAATAATTTTTTATAATTAAATCAATTGCATCATTACTATACAAAATGATGCAATTGAAAGGGAAAGTGAGGCAATTAATTAGCGTTCAAAAAAATCAATCTTTAAAATGACCAAACATTGCTCTTTTTTCATATTTTTCATTTAATAAATCTAATGAATTTATGATATTTTGAACAGAGCATTTTTCATATAAATCATCAGGTACTTTTAAATCACCCTTATCAGAAGTTATATATATTGCAAGAGGATTTTTAAGACCAATAGCATAAGAAAGTTGAACAAGAACATACTTTAGATTATTATTATTTTTCAATATATCTTTTGCAATAACTCTTGCCATATAAGCACCAGACCTATCAACTTTACTTGGGTCTTTACCAGAAAAAGCACCTCCGCCTACTGGAGCAAAACCTTGATAAGAATCCACCACAATCTTTCTTCCAGTAAGACCTGCATCACCAGTAAAACCACCTATTAAAAATTTACCTGTTGGATTTAAAATAAATTTTTCAACTTCAATATTGTATTCATTACAAATACTTTTACAAATATCAATTAATATTTTATCTGTTTTATCTCTTTCTTCTTCAGTATTTTGATAGCAAATTACAAAGTCTTTAATTTTAACTAATTTATTATTTTCATAATAACCTGTAATTTGAGCCTTACCATCTGGTAAGAATCTTTTATCATTTTTTCTAAGTTCATCATAGGTCATAGAAAGTTTTTGAAGTATTACCATAGAGGTAGGAAGATACTCTTTAGTATCACGGCAAGCATAACCAAACATCATACCATTATCACCAGCACCGTGAACTTTATCATTTGTTCCTAGTGCTATATCAATACTTTGAACACCAAGATTATTAATTATCTCATAATTTTCATCATAGCCAACATCATTTAAAACTCTTTTTACTATACTTGAAACATCTACCTTTGCATTACTTGTAACTTCACCGGTTACAAATATTTTACCTTTTCCTCCCATTACTTCAATTCCACATCGTGAGGATTTATCTTCACTTAAATATGCATCTAATAGTGCATCACTAATTTGGTCACATACTTTATCTGGATGACCACGAAATACTATTTCATTACTAAAAATTTTCATTTATACTCCTTTTCTTTTTTCATCTTAAAAGAAAATGCTTAATAAAACTTTCCTCCTTTCATAAAAAAACATCCAAGATAACAATATCTTGAATGATAAAGTTATCTTATAGCTCTAGCATTACCACCTAATTTAATAGGTTGGTGTGACTTCAACGGGCTAGTCCCTCCATCACTCTTTATAAGATGTAATTAAATTATAACACTTTGTTTTAGTTAAGTCCAACTTTTTTCTTCATTTCCATCATTTTTTCATAAGCAAGTTTTCTAGAGTTTTCTTTACCTTTATTTAATATTTCTTCAAGTTTACCAGAACTTATAATATGGTTATATTTTTCTTGAATATCACTTATCATATCTGAGGTTAATGATGCAACATATTTTTTAAAATTACCATATCCTGAAGTTCTATATTCATTTGCAATATCCTCTACAGTTCTTTTAGAAATAACACTAGCAATATTAAGTAAATTTGAAATACCTGGTTTATTTTCTTCATCAAAATAAACTAAATTTTCACTATCTGTAGTTGCTCCCATAATCTTTTTAGTAACCATTTCTGGGCTATCAAATAAAGATATAACACCATTTGGATTTGTTTCAGACTTACTCATTTTTTTGGTAGGATCTTTTAAATCTTTAATCTTAACTCCCTCTTTACTAATTAAAGGCTGTGGAAGTTTAAAAGTTTGGCCATATTTATTATTAAATCTTTCTGCTATATCACGGGCAATTTCAACATGTTGTTTTTGGTCAATACCAACTGGAACAAAATCAGAATCACAATATAAAATATCCGCGGCCATTAAAATTGGATATGTTAAAAGTCCTACAGTAAAGTTTTCTTTACCTTTTGATTTTTCTTTAAATTGAATCATCCTTGAGGCTTCACCATAATAAGTGTTACACTCTAAAATCCAAGAAATCATTGGAATATACTCATTATCTGATTGAATATAAATAACAACTTTCTCTGGATCAATTCCACAGGCAATATACATTGCAATAAACTTTTTAATTCTATCTCTTAAAGTATTTGGATCTTGATATTCAGTAAGTGCATGAAGATCTGCTACAAAAAGATATACTTCGTTATTTTCATCATTAGAAAGCTCCACCATTTGTGATATTGCTCCAATATAATTACCTAAAGTTAGTTCTCCAGTTGGTTTTAATCCTGTTAATATTCTTTTTTTCATTTTTATCCCTCTTTCTTAAAAAAAATCTTATCCTCAACAGTTAGGATAAGATTTAAGTTCTTATTAATGCCACCTAAAAAGTGCAATTCATGTACAATTATACATGCTACTTTGTTAACGAAGTTAAGTACTCCGTGCTAGCCTACTACTATTTCGGTAGCCTCTCGAAAGCCCATTTCGTATATTACCCATTTGTAACTTTCCACCACTAGTTACTCTCTTTAAAACAAATAATACCTACTTTTCTTTCTCATTGATTTACAAATTAATTGTATAACTATATTTTTTCTTTGTCAATAGATAAAAATTTATATTATAATTCAAATTGAGAATTATATAGTTTAGCATAAAAACCATCTTTTTTCATAAGTTCATCGTGAGAACCTTGTTCTATAATATTACCTTCATTCATAACAAGTATTAAATCTGCATTTTTTATTGTTGAAAGTCTGTGGGCAATTATAAATGAAGTTTTATCCTCCATTAATTTATCCATAGCTTTTTGAACAAGTTCTTCGGTTCTTGTATCAACATTTGATGTTGCTTCATCAAGTATTAAAAGAGGCGCTTTTTCACACATACCTCTTGCAATTGTAAGAAGTTGTTTTTGACCTGCAGAAATATTATCATTTTCAGATATTACTGTATCATAATTATTTGGAAGTGTTTTAATAAAATGATCAAGTCCAATATATTTACAAACATTTTCAATTTCTTTATCAATAATTTTTGAATTATTATATCTAATATTTTCTTTAACAGTTCCTTCGAAAAGCCATGTATCTTGAAGTACCATTGTAAATAAACTATGAACATTTTCTCTTGTTAAATTAGAAATACTTTTACCATCAATGGTTATATCACCATCATGAATATCGTAAAACTTCATAAGTAAATTAACCATTGTAGTTTTACCAGCACCAGTTGGACCAACAATTGCAATCTTTTGACCTGATTTTACATCTGCAGAGAAATTTTTAATAATTGTTTTGCCATTTTCATCATATTTAAATGATACATTTTTAAACTCTATATTACCTTTTACATCATTTTTAAGAAGCTTATCTTTATTTTCTTCTTTAGACATTTCTTCTTCATCTAAGAATTCAAATACTCTTTCTGAAGAAGCTAAAGCTGACTGAATAAAAGTAAACTCTTGAGCAATTGAGGATAGTGGCATTGTAAATAATCTAACATATGTAATAAATGCAATAATAACACCAAATGATATTTTGCTATTCATAGTAAGAAGTGCTCCAACGATACATACTGCAACATAACCAAAATTACCAACAAAACCCATCATTGGATGCATAAGTCCAGATAGGAACCCACTTTTTCTACTACATTCACTTACCTCATTATTTATTTTATCAAACTTTTTATTTGCATCATCTTGTCCATTATAAACTTTAACAACATTTAATCCTGAATATATTTCTTCAATATGACTATTAAGTTTACCTAAACCCTCTTGTCTTTTTACAAAATATTTTTGACTCTTTGAAAGAACAATTGCCATAAAAACGAAACCTATTAAAGAAGAAATTATAGCAGTAACACTCATAAGAGCATTAGTTTTAAACATCATTATAATAGAACATAACAAAAGTGTTACATTGCTAGCAAGAGCTGATAATGAATTATTAAGTGTTTGAGCAAGGGTATCAACATCATTTGTTACTCTTGAAAGTACGTCACCAGTTTGATGATTATCAAAATATTTAAGTGGTAAAGTATTTATTTTATGTGAAATTCTTCTTCGAAGTTTTCTTGCAAAATTATTTGAAACATGTGTCATTGAAAAAGATTGTAAAAAGTTAAATATTGCACTTACAAAATATATTGTTAAAAGCATAGTGCATATTGTTTTAATTTTATCAATATTCATTTTAGGCTTAATTACCTTTTGAATACTTTCTGGCATCTTGTCAAGTGCTTTATATAAATCATTTGCATTCATATCCTTGTTAAGATTTTGAATAGTTTTTGTATATTCTATTTGATCACTTGCACTTACTATTACTCCATCAATTACAATATCTTTTCCAAAAGAAGTAGTAAGACTTTCATTTAAAATATTTAAATTTTTAGTATTAATAACTAATCCTTTTTGAATTTCATCAGTTAATTTAGAAAGCCTATTTGGAGCGCTAATTGTTAAAGAGGAACCAAAAATTGCTAAAATTAAACTTAAAAATATAAGTACTTTAAAAGGTTTTAATTCTAAAATTAATCTTTTTAAAGAACCTTTAAAGTCTTTAGCATTTTCCATTTTTTTATTATGCATTTTCAAGCTCCTTTCTAGAAAGTTGGGAATATGCTATTTCTTTATAAACATCACAATTTTTTAATAACTGTTTATGTGTTCCTACTCCCACTACATTACCATTATCAAGTACAACAATTTTATCTGCATTAAGTATTGTTCCTATTCTTTGAGCCACAATTAAAGTTGTTGCATCTTTCACATTTTCTTTTAAAGCTTTTCTTAAAACAGAATCAGTCTTATAATCAAGAGCAGAAAAAGAGTCATCAAATATATATATTTCTGGATCTTTAGCAATTGCTCTTGCAATAGAAAGTCTTTGTTTTTGTCCACCAGAAACATTTGTTCCTCCAGAAGATATATGTGAATCCATGCCTTTGTCCATTTTAGATACAAAATCATATCCCTGTGCAATTTTAAGCGCTTCCTCAACTTTTTCTTTAGTAATTTTTTTATTAGATTTACCATAAGAGACATTATATTTAACAGTTCCATCAAACATAACAGCTTTTTGAGAAACATAACCAAGTTTATTATGCAAGGATTCAAAAGTATAATCTTTTACATTAACACCATCAATTAAAACTTCTCCATCAGAGGCATCATAAAATCTTGGAACTAAGTTAATAAGTGTACTTTTACCACTACCAGTTGAACCTATAAAAGCAATAGTTTGACCTTTTTCTGCTTTAAACGAAATATTTTTTAGTAAATATTCATCAGCATCTGGATATTTAAATGAAACATTTTTAAATTCAACAGTACCTGTTTCTTTTGTATCGCCATTAAATAAACCTTCATTAACTGTTGATTTTTCATCAAGTACTTCATTAATTCTAGTTGCGGACACATTTGCTCTAGGAAGTATCATAAATATCATTGAAAGCAATATAAATGACATTATTATTTGCATTGCATAAGTTGAAAATACAACCATATCACCAAAAAGTGTAAGTTTATCAGCCATTATAGAATTATTAATAAGATTTGCTCCGATAAAATAAATTCCTAAAGTTAAAGTATACATTACCATTTGCATAACTGGTTCCATTACTGCAAAACATTTTTGATTAAATAGTTGTGTATTTGTTAAATCATCATTTTCTTTTTGAAATTTATCCTCTTGGAAATTTTCAGCATTAAAAGCACGAACTACTCTTATACCAGTTAAATTTTCTCTTGTTACACGATTAACTTTATCAATTAATTTTTGAACTAAAGAAAATCTAGGTAAAACAATACTTGTTATAATACCTATCGTTGTAAGAAGAACTAATACGCATACTGCAGTAAGAGCGCTCCATTGCCAGCTTTTATTAAGTATTTTAAGTATTGCCCATCCTGCAGTCATCGGAGCTTTTATCAAAAGTGATAATCCCATTGATAAAAACATTTCTATTTGACTAACATCATTTGTCGTTCTTGTAATTAAACTACTTACAGAAAAGTTTTTAACTTCGGCAGTAGCTAAATCCATTGTCTTTGTAAATACTTTTTTACGAATATTTTTAGAAAATGTAGTTGATACATAAGTTAATATATAACTAGTTATTACCGCTCCGACAAGTGAACCAAAAGCACAAAGTAACATATAGCCACCATTTTTTAATATTTCACTCATCTTACTACCATCGGTTTGAACAAGAACTGTAATGTTACTCATATAATCTGGCATTTTAAGTTCTAACCAAACTTCAAGAAAAATAATTACAGCACATATTAAAATGAATAAATAATCTTTTTTTCTTAAATTTTTAAATAATTTTCTCATTTCTTTCCTCCTTTAAATTTTCTGTCATTTTAGATAAAACATTTATAAATGTATTTAAATCTTTTTCAGTTATATCCTTAAGACAAATATCCTCGATCTTTTTAATTTTTTCTTTACTACTATTAAAAACTCTTTGAGCATTATTACTTAGAACAATCTTTTTAGTTCTAGTATCAGTATTATCAGTAATTCTTACAATTAAACCATTTTTTTCCATAGTAATTAAAACACTTGATACTGTAGCCCTTGAAAGTCCTAAAACTTTTTCAAATTCTTTTTGAAGTGCATATTTTTTAGGCCTACTTATAATATATTCCATAATTTGAATTTGAGTAGTAGTTACACTTGGATACTTTGGCATATCTTTAACTCCAATGCTATTAATAACTAATTGATGAAATATTTTTATATCTTTTAAAACACTATTTTCCATAACAACCTCACATACTTCTTTATGCACTTATTAATTATATCATCACAATTCATTTTGTCAATGCGCTTACAAAATAAAAAACTCAAAATTTGAGTTTAATTATATTGCAAACTATCTTTTTATACTTCTTATAAAATTAGGTTCATAATATTTTTTATTAACAAAAGATTTTGCATCATTTAAGGTTATAATTTCTTTACCAACATTTTCTGAAAGAAGTTTATCAAAAAGTGCTAAAAAATTAACTAAATTAATATCATCTTCATTATACATACTTTTTAGTTCATTATTACTATTAACAAATTCATCAAAAAAGTTGTCTATTAAAAATGTCATAATTGATTTATTAAAAGTGTTAATATTTTTTCTTAATATCCCATCTTTTTCACTAAAATAATAATCATCTGTGTCAACAGCATAAATTTCATCTTTGTTTTGCATTAAATTATATATAAGGTCATATATAACAATTCCTTCATTTGATATTTTTTTTATATCTCTATACATATTTAAAGTTCCTGTCATAAAGTCTAATAGATTTATATCAAGAGGATTAATTTTATATAAATTTTTTGCATTTACATAATCTGCAATATATCCTACTACATGACTATTAACAGTTATAACATCTATTGGAAATATGAAATAATTAAGTTCTATAAAGTTAAATTTAAGGACATCCTCTTTTGAAGGATAATCATATAAAAAAGGTTCATCAAAACAATGAAATATTTTAATAACCTTATCTATTTTGGGGTTATAGTAGCATGTCCCATCACCGCCACCACCTGATAGCCTTCGGATATTTCTTAAAGTATATCTTAACTTTTCTTTACTTATTTCCATATTACCCTCGTCAAGTATGTATACTACCATACATCCTGCTTACTTGCAACAAAAAAAGAGTAATTATTTTTTCTTTTTACTCTTTATTGAATCCTCTAAAATATCAAATATTTCATCATTATCATTATTCATTTCATTTTTTATAATGTCAATTTTATCATCAATTTCCTTTACTGATGAAACTTTTGGAACATCCTTTTTAATTTTTTTCTTTTTCTTTGATGAAATTCAGAAATATAAGGAAATCGTTACAAAGATAAAGTTTCTCGTGGAGGATCAGCGATTCCGATACATTCTGTCCGGTTCCCTGCTGGGCGTGGAAATCGTGAATTTGAAGTCTGCACCGGTCGGCTATTTGCAGACGCTCAATATGTACCCGCTGGATTTTGAAGAGTTCCTGCAAATCTTCCATGTTGGCCAGCCCGTATTGGATACGCTGCGGAAGGCGTTTACATCCAAAACGCCCGTAGAGGAAGTCATTCACGGGAAAATCATGGAGATGTTCAATCTCTATCTGATCATCGGCGGTATGCCTGCTGCGGTGGAAAAATACCGGACAACCGAGAGCATTGATGATGTGATGGATGAACACAGAGCGATCATCGAGCAGTATAAACTGGATTTTACGCAGTACGAAGCGGAAAACCGCAAACTGCTCCTCACGCACATTTATGAACTCATCCCGGCCGAACTGAATGAGAAGAACAAGCGGTTTATGATTGCGGACATCAAGAAAGGACTGCGCTTTGACCGGATCGAGGACAGCTTCACATGGCTTTGGAAAGCCGGTGTTGCATTGGGTGTGTTCAACACAACGGAACCTACGGTGCCGCTCATGCTGAATGAAAAAAGCACGCTGTTCAAGCTGTTCCTGTCAGATGTGGGACTGCTCACCACCATATATGGAAAAGCCTGCAAGCTGAAAATCGTCACCAAAGAGAAAGATATCAACAAAGGTGCCGTCTATGAGAATGTGGTGGCTCAGGAA
>OIZL01001480.1_pt1 | contig 12534 bp, 22 predicted proteins | sample 1588541 | NCBI WGS metagenome assembly OIZL01 (sample SAMN03283285) | human gut metagenome | biome: human-associated habitat; material: feces | host: Homo sapiens | place: Peru | collected 2012 | reverse complement strand
GGCTCTGATGAGAAGAATACAACGGTTGTTTCTACATATAATTCAGTTTATACTATATCTGAAGAGTATGCAAAGATGTTGATTGATAATGGATATTTGGAAGAGAGTTATATTGACACTGAGTCAGAAAAACCAACACAGTTTGTTAATATATTCAACGAAATTGATAAATTGATTTCTGAATATTCTGAAGATTTGAATGGCATAGACGATGAATACAAAGATATGCCAGAGTGTCTTAAGGTTGAAAAGGTTACCGTTATTAAGAATTTGTTGAAGTTACTTACATATTTAAAGTCACTTAAGAAGTAATGGAAGAAGAGAAGATTATGGACCAGACTCAGTTGGCAGAGGACTTGAGCTCAAGAATAAAGTATGAGTTCCGACAGATGTTCTTAGTAAAGCCACTTGAGCCTATTAAAGTTAAGAAGAAGATCTCCGAACCCGTAGTTAAGGATACTAAGCCTAAGAAGGATAAGGATGGGATCGAAGCAGTTGATTACGATGAAGTAAAGACAGAGATAAAGGAGGTTGATTCAGATTTCTCTAGAGCTGTTGTACTTAAGTTACCATACGAGTATACACATCCATATGGCGATGATAGAATACAGCAGATGCCTATTAAGGTTGGTGATATCATTATATATAGATCATCTAGACTTGGCACTATGTATTTTGATTTGCTTAAGGACTCTCAGCTTGTACCACTTTATGATATTGTGGCAACTGAAACAGTAGAAAAGTAATGAATATAGACAAAGTTTGTAGACAAATAGCAAATGATCTAAACGAAGATTCGAATGTTGTAAAACAAATAGTTATGCATTAGTTCTAGTTCGTTGTAGATGTTATGAAAGATGAAGATGATACTAGAGATGTGCTAATAAACAAACTTTTTAGATTTAAGCTTAAAAAGAGATTTAAAGATAATAAACAATCTAATTATAGTCCTTATGAAAAAGATTCTTAATGTTAAAAGATACCCAATCATTGTAGATACAGAAACACTTGATATAGAAGCAATTCCTGAGAGAACAAGAGGAATAGATAGCATCTACGTAATACCAGAAGATGCAAAGCTTACTTGGGAAAGTAAAGTTAGCGATCCTGTTAGTATTGATGTTAAGAAAGATGATATACTTATAACATTTTACGATACAAGCCTTGGTAAAGATTTCGTAGTAGTTAATTCTGCAGATTGGAAGTCAATGCTTGATGCATCAGACAAAAAGAGACAGGAAGAGAAAGAGAAGTGGGCATTGGAATGTGGAGATAGCAATGTTGGACGTTAATATAAATGTTATGAAAAAGAGTAATAAAAAGTTTAAACCAGATTTTGTAGTTGACATTACAAATGCTTTTACATTGAAAGAGCTTAATGATGCTTTTATAACAGCAAAAGCAGAGGCATCGTCTAATGATGTTACAATTAACGACTGTCCTAGTGATGCACACGTTATCATCATAATGCCAGCAAAGAAAAAGCCTTGGTATAAGAGATTTTGGAATTGGATTACTCGTAAAAAGTAATTCTACCTTTAGAGTCTATTAGTCAAACGGTAAAGACGACCCGATATAAAGGGAATAGTTAGCAGGTTCGACTCCTGCATAGACTCCGACTTTTTGAATTAGATTTTGCATTTTAAAAATTTTGAATTTAATCAGTGGCATCCATGTGTGTACACTATAAATAAAAGGCTTCAATGGTAAGCTGACACATGGACCCAATACTGGTTCTGTGTAACTCCAGTTAAAAGATATACATTTAGCATTTTATTTTCATATTAAAAATGAGTTTATTTTAATAGGTCGCATGAGTTATGCGAGCACGACCAGCTTGACTAGAGTTAGTCGTTAAATATAGTACACTAGTCCGGTATTGCACCAGATGCCGTTACTTATCTGGCGAAGACAACGGCACGAATGGGGCCCGGCTTTGCAGTGATGCACCTAAACTGCACCCTTCGCTGGTAGGGGGAGACAAATGCCAGCATTTTGCCCATTTGCGTAACAGCTAGCGCACCGGGCCCTTTGGTGGGGCTCTATTTGGAAACCAATAGATGTACATTCCGCTAATTCGGTGAACGTCTCACGTAGATAACGCCGAGCTAGGTTTAAATACCGAGTGTAGAGACTTTATACGGGATACCTAAACGAAAGCATGGTAAAGACAAAGTCCAGCCAACAACAGTAATGGTCATGGCGACATGATGTTGGAAGAACCCCGGGGGAGTGGGGGCAGCACCTACATGGGCGACTAATTTTAAAACATAAAACAATGAATATAGGATCACATAATTCTTTAAGTTATCAACGTCCTAAGAAATGGTGGATGAGACCATTTCATTTTATGGCAAAGTGCCAGGATTGTGATTTCGTAGATCAGTATATGTTAGGAGCTAGAATATTCGATTTAAGGATAAGCTTTGATAAAAAGCATGCTGGTAAAGTACAAGTAAGACATGGAGCTATGGAATTCGATGTTCCAATGGTACTTTTAAATAACTTCTACCATTTTCTAAACTTTGTAGGAAATTGCTATCTTAGAGTAATACTTGAGTTTAATAAAGAACCTAAAGATATAGAATATCAAGAGCAGAGATTTAGAACATACTGTGAACAACTTGAGAATAAATATAAGCATATAAAGTTCTTTGGTGGTAACAGAAAGTACGATTGGAAAGTTGTATACGAGTTTATCAATGAGGATATTCCTACTCTTATAGACAGATATTCAAGTACTACATCATTATTTAAGAGCGATAATAAGTTCTTAAGAATTATAGATGATCTATATCCAAAGTTTTATGCGAAGTTAAGAAATAAAAAGAATTTTAAAGAGTTTGATGAACACCCAAACAATTACTTGTTTGTAGATTTCGTAGATATCAGATAATATGGAGTTAAAGTTTAAACGTTTAAAGGATAGTGCAGTCCTCCCAATTCGCGGTACAAAAGGTGCTGCTGGAATTGATTTAACATGCACAAATATTACTACAACATTAAATGAAGCTAATCAGCTTATGCTTGTATATCATACGGATCTTGCCGTAGAAATCCCAAAAGGATATGTTGGACTATTAGTTCCACGTTCAAGCATTTGGAAAAAGTCATTAATGCTTACTGATTCTTTGGGTATTATAGACGATGATTTTAGGGGAGAAATAGTTGCTATAATGAAGGCTACTACAGATACAGTTCCAGCTATTTACAAACAAGGTGAGCGTTTCTGCCAGTTGGTTATACTTGAAAAGCCAGAATATACTATTACTGAAGTAGAAGAACTTTCTGAAACAGAAAGAGGTGAAGGTGGATTTGGTTCCACAGGTCAGACAAACGAAGATATTAAGACAGTTAGCGCAGCTACGGGATCTGAGGAGCAGACTAGTGAACAGCCACAGACCGCACCAGAGCCAGCGGCGGCAGAAGAACCTGCTGAGGTGAGTGAGGGGCAAGCTTGACTTACTCACATAAAGGGAGTTACCGAAAGGTGACCCCCTTTTGTTATTTATATACGTTAACGAATATAATATGATAAACACAAGAATTTATGATAGAGCTCCTTTGAAAGATGTACGAGTTAAGGAGCCTTAGGTTGGGAGGGTAAGAACTCCATAGATTTTAATGTCTAGGACTAATGAAGGATATCAGAAAGGCGACATTCTTGACGCTAATACAACTGCTATTCTTATAAAGAATTTACATAGTCCTGACATTGAAAAATTACAAGAATAGATTGAAGAAGCTAGACGTAAGCTAGCTGATGCTGTGATGAAGGACAGTGTAGGCATTCCTGGAGGTGTGGCAAGCCTTGATGGTAATGGTAATATACCTACTAATCAACTCGGAAATGTTGATGTTGACATTTTTATGATTGTTAATGAGCTTCCTACAGAGAATATTAAAAACAGTAAGATATACTGTGTTAAGGACACAACGTCTACAGATGAGAATAACACTTATATTGAGTATGCTTACATTAACAACGCTTGGGAGAAAGTTGGTGAGTTTAAGGCTGATCCAGATTTAAGTTAGTATGCTAGGTTAGACAAAAATAATACATTTACAAAGAAATGCCTTTTTTATGGCGCTGGTGGGTCTGATGTGGGGGTACACGCGTAGGGCACAACAGAGCTTGAATATCTTACTGTTAGAAGCGGCATAAAAAACTGGTATGGTAAGCCTAATATAGCTTATGTAACTAATGGAACTTTATTTGACTTAAATACAAAACTTGACGTAGATACATATAATAAAGATAAAGAACAATTAAGTTCTGATTTATCTGGATATGCAAAACTTAATGGTGCTACTTTTACTGGCAATGTTAATCTAAATGGGCCCTTTAATAATACTGACGGTTTTTCTATTAAATATCTTAATAAAAGTGCTACTGGGTATTTAAAAATTGGAGGTTCACAACCTAGCTTAACAAATGAACGTCAAACATATAATACTAATGGTGGGCTTTCAGACATTGGTTCAGAAGAACAATTCGTCTTTACTCTTGAAGACGGTTCTACTGTAACTAAGAGTATTAGAGTTATTTCTACAACTAGTCAAGCTGGAGCTTAAGGAGGTATTATGGATTTTAGTAAAGTAACAACATTGCAAATATCTGAAGGTAATGTAACTAAAATAGAAGATAAAGAAGGTAATATTCTTTGGACTAGTGCTAACAATCAAACTACTACTTTAGATACTTAAATTTACTCTATTTCAATCAATAAACATATTTAAACTATTATAATATATGAACAAGAAATTTATTAAGCAGCCTCTTAATGGTATTACGGTTGCTGATTCAGCGGTAGGTGTAAGAACTCCAAATATACTTATGGGTGAACATGCAGGAGAATATGTTCGCGGTGACATTATGGATGCTAATGCAGTTATCCAGGCATTTGATGAACTTAGGGGTAATGTTGATAACGATCACGATTCTCTTTAGGAGATTGTGGATGAGCTCCATAATCTTAGAGATACTGCAGATCAGAGTTTTGAGACATTCCAGGAGAAAGTAGAGGAAGAGACTGCTAACAGAGTTCAGGGCGATAAGGCTCTTGAAGATAAGATTAATGCTGAAATTAATCGTGCTACTACTAAGGAAAACGAAATGAAAACGACTTTTACTGAAGAGGTAAATAAGAAGGCAAATTCAACAGAACTTGCTACACTACAGTCAAAAGTTGCAGAGCTTGAACAGCGTATTGCTACTTTAGAATCAAAGCAAGCAGCATAATTAGCTAGGTCTTAATGAAAGCATGACGGGGTTCGTTACCCCGCCTAGCACAATAGATTCTACCACGCCTCTTTTCAAATGCGTACCAGGGTAGGACTTTTATCACCTCTAGGTGGAATATACTAGAGCATGTGTAGAAATGCACTTATAACAGGACTAGGATTTATCCAGTCCTAATCCATATTGTTTTACTTTAATACTTACAATTATGGATACAATAGAGAAAGTTTATTGTACAGGTCACGACAATAACGATGCTTTAGTAGCCGCTTTGGCTTCTAAAAATAACTGTGATCCAATGGCAATGGCAGCCATGATGAATCAGAATGATTATATGAATAATCCTTTTGCTTATCTTATTTGGATGATATTCGCAATGCGTATGTGGAACAACCAGGATGGTAATCAGGGTAATGCTATTCAGAGTCAGCTTGATGCAATGCGCACACAGATCTCTGATAATCAGAATAGTTCATTAGTAATGGATGCCATTAGAGGCAATGCTGGTGCTATCAACCAGTTGGCTTCTAATCTGAATTGTGATTTTAATGCATTGAATAACGCTATTTGCTGCGTTAAGTCAGGAATTCAGGAAGTAGCAGGTAATATTAACTTCTCTGCAGAGCGCGTGATAAACGCTGTAAATCTTGGAGATGCTAATCTTACATCTGCATTGCAGAACTGCTGCTGCCAGACACAATAGAACATTATCAAGATGGGCTACGAGAATCAACTTGGGCAGAAGGACATCGTTAACCAGATGCAAACAGGTTTCAGCTATACAAACTCAGGTTTGGAAAGAGCTGCAAGTAACCTTGGTTTCCAGATGAGTTAGATGGCTTGCGATCTTAAAACGAACGCAAACGCAAATACTCAGCGCATTGTAGATGTTTTGAATAATCATTGGCAGAATGATTTGCAGCAAAGATACAATGATGCTCGTTTAGAGTTATCACAGTAGAAGTAGAATGCTACGCTTATCGCTGCTCTTAAAACAACAACGACACCTGCAGCGTAATGTAAGTTTAACACGTATAATAGCCCATCGAAAGGTGGGCTTTTATACATAATACAATATATATGGCATTTAAAGATGTTAAACAAAGCTATTCAGTTTATATACTGAATAAGCAGAATATGACTATTTCAGATAGTAAGGTTATATCAGTTGGTTTCCCTCATATGGATATGAATAATAAACCACAATTAGGCCAATCGTAGATGGTTGTAGATGTGACTATAGAGTCAGAAGGGAAGACTGCTACTTATACAATTCCAGAGAATTTATCTGTTACATACGCTGGAGATATAGTTCTTTCTACAGATAAACAAGGCTTGCTTTGTGAAGTAGAAGCTATGAAGAATTCGGCAGAAAAAATTCTTGAATCTATTCCTAGGCAAAGAGAGATTATAGATAAGGCTACTACATTGTTGGCTGATCTTAATCCAATTTATAAGGAGAAGAAATAGAATGAAGAGAGGTTTAATAAAATGGAAACTTCTATAAATAGATTAGAACAAACTGTTACAAACTTTATTAATTCGTTTAGTCATGGGCAAGGTAATAGTAATACGGCACAGTGATGATGACCATGATATTTATCAAGCTAACCTGAAGAGAAATGATGATGGAAGCTATACTGCTAATTTCGGAAAAGCAGACACAAAATATGACGGATATATAAAGAAATACGGATCACATTTCTCTCCTTTGTTATTTAAGTATGCTATAGATCATATTGAAAATAAAAATAAAACTAATCATAAGTGGTCTATAGAATAGGTTAAAGATGCTATAAATAGGCTTGGTTATATAATTCCTGCTACATCTGTTATTGAAGATATTGCATATACAGCCAATATGGCTTATGCAGATTTTCATCCAGATCTATTAACTGAAGATCAATGTATCATGTACGCAATGAGCGTTGCTAATGATATTGATGGATATGAGGGAATATAGTTATATAGATGGATAGCAGACTAGATGGGGAAGAACGCTAATATAAATTGGGAGCAATTTATTTAACTTTAACTGTGGCGTTTTAAGACGTGGTCTTCAATGACACCACAGTACTATATGGGTATGTGTGCCCAAATTGTTAACAATTAAAGAAATTAAATATGACAGAATTCTATAACGAACATGATTGTGATTGTCACATACATCCACACAAAGATCCTATTGAGGACCTTCAAATGTTTGTGGCGAATTATTACACAAGTTTGCTTACAAAGTTAAGAAATCATATCAATGATTCTCATGCTGGTCATGTAACAGCTGAAGAAAAGGATTATTGGAACAACAAAGCTGATAAGATAGCTTTGCGTGATCTTGAAGAGATGTTTGTAAACCTTAAAAACAAGGTTAATAACATTGAGGATACAATTATTAGTAATCTTAAACAATGGATTAAGAATAAGAAGTACGTTACTGAAGAAGACATGATTTCTTATGTAACAAATCAAATTAATAAAATAGTAGCTGGAGATATTAATCTTACTGGTTATGCTAAAGAGTCATGGGTTCTTGAACAGATTAGAAAGATGACTAATCCTGGCGGAGAACTTGATCTATCAAAGTATGCTCTTAAAACTGATCTTGATGCACTTATTGCACGTATTGCTTCACTTGAGGTTAAAGTTGCTAATATTGAAAACAAGATTACCAATATCGAAAATGGTGGTGCCGGTAAGAATTATGAGATTACTAATGTAACTGTTACAGGACAGACTCTTACTATTACCCAAAATAATATGGGTTCTAAGAGCGTTGTGCTTCCTTCTGGTGGTGGTTCTACTACAAGTGGTGTTACTAAATCTGAAGTACAGTCAATGCTCTCTAATGCAAAGACTCTCATTATTACGAAGAATGGCGAATCTTTTAAATCTTATAATCCGTTTAATAGCCCTAATGATATTACTATTGATTTAGTAAATAATGGCGGCGGATCAGGAGGCGATGATAGTAACAAATATTATCAAGCGTTCTTCTAGAATAAGAATAGTAATACAGTTGCGCCTGCTATTCCAGATACAGGCAAAGGTCCTAGTGATTATTCATCTACTGACGAAAGATCAAAATGGGTAGCTAATGCTACAAATCCTAATAAAGGATATTATACATGGATGACATTTGCTTTTGTTTCAAATGGAGTTTATGGATCGTGGACGAATCCAGTATGTATTACTGGAAAAGACGGAGAGGCTGGTACTGATATTACAGGTAAAGAACAAATATATAAAACTGCTGGAGAGGGAGAAACGGTATCAAAGCCTGATAATAACCCTGATACTAACGATTACGTTCCATCTGGGTGGACTGATAATCCACAAGGTGTTTCTGCTACAGTTCCATGTGAATGGACTTGCATAAGAATAAAAAATACAGAAACAAACAAGTGGGGAGACTGGACAGAACCTGTATTGTGGGCACATTATGGTCATAATGGTACAGATGGAGATGGTGTTGAATATATTTTCTGGGCAGGAACAAGTGAACAGGCTTATCCAGCTAGTGAACCTAATTCTTGGTATACTGATGAGCAGTCTAAGCTTAACCAATATGATAGTAATGGAAAGTATAGTGAAGAGGATCATTCAGACGAATACTATAATTCAAAGTACTATAACAAAAGAGAGTTTATAAAAGAAAATACAGGTTGGCAAGACGACCCTATTGATTTATCTGCTTCTGGTTATGGTCCTGGTTCAAAATAGTATGTTTCTATTAGAAAGAAGAGAAACGATTCTAATGAGCAAAGTTCTGAAACAAAAGATGCATATTGGCACCAGTATAGCGAACCTGCATTGTGGTCATATTATGCACAAGATGGAGACGCTGGTAAAGGTGTGTCATTAAATCTCGATAACGGGACAATGGCTGTATCTTTGAATAGTAATGGCACAAACTAGACATTTGATCAAACATGTACAGCTAGATTTTACAATGGAACGAGTACTATAAATATTGATTCTATAACTTGTGAAATATTTAATGCTAGTGGAAACAAAGTTGAAACAGACGCTGGCTTAACTATTGGTGCAACACCTAATTCTGTAGATCCAAATTGTAAAGACATAAAGGTACATATTGATAATAATAAATTGTCATTTAACAATGGTGGATATACAATAAAAATTTCTGCAAAAGCATCAGTTACTGGAGAAGAGACAATAAGATATGCTACTATATAGCTTATCGGTGTAAATTTTGGAGAGAATGGCGTGTCGTATAGACTTTGTCTAAGCTCTACTGCAGTAAAGGTATCAAGGGGCAACCGTTATCCTAGTACAATTGATGTGAAACTTTGTAAAACAAGCGGAGCTGATTCTATGTAGTTAATTCCTGTATCATAGATTATAACAACAGATAGTAGATGGTCATTCAAATACTCTATTGATAATAAACAAGAAGAAGGATTACATGAAGACACTATTAGTTCATCGTTGATATCTAGCGCAGAAAATACAATTAGAGTAGAACTTGACTTTAATAATATGCTAGTTGATACAGAAACGATTGTTATTATAAAAGATGGCGTAAATGGTATTAGTTATTCTGTAGACGCAAAATCTGACAATGTTATTGGAGCATACTCTGGAGATAATATTTCCTATTCTGGTACAGTCGAGTTTTATGTAACCAAGATTATTAGTAATGTTTCTTCTGAATATCTTGGTACTGATAATGTTGTAGTTAAAGCTTATCTTGGAGGAAGTACAAGTAATGAAATACCAGTTCAGTATGATCAGTCATCTAAGTTGTGGAATATAAATGTTAATAGTACTTCAAACGCTTTTGTTCTTATTAGTGTAACAGAAAAGAGCTCAGGCATGTTCTATACTTCGTCTATTATCCCATTTATTACTCCTGGAAAAGATGGAAGCTATTCAGCTCCTCAGACTCTTAAAGGTAGCCCATTGAGAATGCGTGGAACATGGGTTTCTGGTACTGAGTATTTTGATGGTACAGTTGCTACTAGCGACGGCGTCATGTATCAAGATGTTGTAGTATATAACAATGTATATTATGTATGTTTGAACTATGAAGAGCTTAAGAAAGATAACTGGCTTTCAACTCCAAGTTCTGTAAGTTATTGGTAGCAGATTGCATTTTCTGATAGTTTTATATCTGAATATCTTATTGCAAATAAAGGATTTATTAAAGAATTATCTTCTGAAGAGGTAGTTATAACTGACAATAATACTATTGTTGCTGGCATGACGTCAAGCAAAGCTATTGATAGTAAATCTGATTTGAATGGTAATGTTACAAAAAAAGAGGATGTAAGAATTTGGGCTGGTAAATTTACTGGTGGAAATCTTAAAACTGCTCCATTTACAGTATCTAGTACAGGGGTTGTTACTAGCGGAAGTGATAATAAGATTATACTTAATGATGGAACGATATATTTTGTTGTTGATGGAAAAATTTGGCACCTTGGTATAACAAATGGTAAACCAGACTGGATTTTTAATGAACATTCAATTACTAGCGGTTATTTCTATAATGTAAAAAATAGTAACGGGTAGAATGTTTTGAGTTCAACGTAGATGATATATGATAATACCGATGAAGTATATTATTCTGATTATGCATCTAAGCGTCTTGCATCTGGCACATATCTTGAAAAAATGATTAATGGAGACGTTGATGACTATGGCGTTCTTTGCGAAACTACATTAGGCCAATTCGTTGCTGACGCACATCTATATCAATCTTGCACATTTAATAATGGAGTAAAAACATCAAATGATGAATATTTTATAATAGGAGACAGTTGGGGAGAAAATGGATCGCGTATTATTTATAATAGAAGCGTACAAGTTTATTATGGTGTTGGTCCGTCCGGAATTTGTCCAGCAGCTAATACAATTATTGATAATGATGGAAACACAAAATGGCCAAGTTGTGATTTTGCACCTGAATCAGATACTATGCATTGGGCAAATAAAAAGGCATATAAGATTTCTTACAAATCATCTTCTACTATGCCATCTGTGATAGGACTAGACGCAGATGGCGGTACACAAATTGTAGTTACAACGTTTTTATCATCTAACACATCGTCTTCAAAGAAACACGATTTTATAGGATTTGGCAATCTTGATGAATAATGTTTGATATAGTATAGAATAAAATACAACTAAGTACAGATGATTTGGCAATACCTCCATTTAAAGATTTCTATAACAATGCTAAAGATAAACAAGATGCATTAAAGAAGATTGAATTCATAGTATGGCGATATAAATGGAATAGTCCATATGAGGCGTATCCAGAGAAAGAGCGTACATGGAGAGTAGCTAAAGATGTACTTAATGATGAAAAATATATACCTGATGACACTGTAAAAGAATTAGCAAAAAGGTTTCAGGAGTTCCAAGAGACTCCTGCTACCAGATTGCTTAAGTCTTCTAAAAGTGCAGCAGAGGGAATAATGAACACAATGGATATGTACGCCGAAGAAGAACTTGACATAGATACAGCTAAGAAATTATCTGCTATACTTAAAGATGTTAGCGGAATTATTAAGTCCCTTGATTTAGCATCTAAACAAGCTAAAGCGGAACAAGCTGAAACTGGTAGAGTCAAAGGTGGAGGCGTAATAGGAATGTACGAATAACTATGGTAGATTTTAATTAGAAGCTCCACAATACTGATAAATTTAGATAGGCAGCTATATTCTTTGAAAAGAATAAATGCTATACGTTTGCTCCAAGAGGAACTACTGATTATAAGAAATATTGGGATCAAGAAACAGATAGATGTTTAAATGGCTATACTGCTCCTGATGGTGAAGGTATTACTGGTTATAATTACTTCTATCTAAACTATAGCCCTATCTTTAAACTTGTAGAAACGGAGTACACAGACAGAAATGGTGATATAAGAAAACGAAGGGAACGTATATTACAATTTCCGAGTTTTTGGGATTACGATTACTATTATTTTTGCGCTATAGAAGAAGCCGAGCAGCAGGGCAAACATATGGCTGTTCTAAAATCAAGACAAAGAGGGTATGAACAACCTTACAGCGAATTAGTAGCAACACCAAACGGATTCGTTTAGATGGGCTCACTCAAAGTAGGTGACGAAATATGGAACCCAGACGGTAAAACCACAAAGGTACTCGAAATCTATGAACAAGGATTCAAAGATGTGTACAAATTAACATTAGCTGATGGTAGATCTGTTAGATGTGGTGCTGATCATTTATGGGAGGTTGTTTGCGCGAATAATCATTTTAAGCATAAGGTTTTGACAACTCATGATTTATTAAACAACG
>OIZL01001478.1_pt1 | contig 12558 bp, 12 predicted proteins | sample 1588541 | NCBI WGS metagenome assembly OIZL01 (sample SAMN03283285) | human gut metagenome | biome: human-associated habitat; material: feces | host: Homo sapiens | place: Peru | collected 2012 | reverse complement strand
GGCTCGTCCTGCACCGGCGCCTGAGCATCAATGTGCGCGACGGGGCGGTAAGGATCGGGGCGCGCGGCGGCATGCAGCGCCTGCATCATGCGGTCTGCGGCGGGCTAATCCTCGAGAAGCATATCGCGAATAGCATGACGGGGCTCCTTTTCCAATGCGCGGAAGAATGTCATTCATGATAACGGCCGCGCGCCCTATGTCAGCCTTTTCGCATGCATCGGCAGGAAAAAACGCAAAGAAGGCGAATTATTAGGCGGAATTTGGCACGCTGAAAAGCAAACGAGGAGGAAAACGAAAGATGCTTCTGGAAAAAGGCGACAAGCTGCTCTTTATCGGCGATTCTATTTCGGATTACGACCGTCAGCGCCCGGTGGGCGAGGGGCTGGGCGACGCGTGGGGAACCAGCTACGTGGCGGACGTGGGCTCGCTGCTGTGCAGCATGTATCCGGAGCTCGGGCTGCGCATTGTCAATATGGGCGTCAGCGGCAATCAGGTGCGCCATCTCGATCAGCGCTGGGAGACGGATGTGCTCGCCCTTCAGCCCGACTGGGTGAGCGTCCTGATCGGCATTAACGACGTATGGCGGCAGTTCGACAAGCCCCAGATTCCCGAGGAGCACGTATTGCCCGCGGAATTTGCGGAAACCTATGAGCGCCTGATCGTCAAAACCCTGCCGAGGGTCAAGGGCATGATCCTCATGACGCCCTTCTTCATGGAGCCCAACCGCAGCGACGCCATGCGCGCGCGGATGGATGAATACGGCGCGATTGTGCGCGGGCTGGCGGAAAAGTATTCGCTTGTGTTCGTCGATTTGCAGGCGGGCTGGGACGCGCTGTTTCACCATATGCATCCGTGCCATATCGCGTGGGATCGCATTCATCCCAATAATGTGGGGCACATGTACATCGCCAAGCAGTTCACCCGCGCCATTGGCGCGGAGCGGTGCTGACGGAAATTCCCAACGCGGGAAGCCGATAATTCGCCGCATGCCTTCTCTCCCCTTTTCACATCCTAACGGAGAATGAAAAGGGGGGATTTTTTTGAGCGGATTTCTGCTGCTCATCCAGCTTGCGGTTACGGTGATCATGGGCGTTTACTTTTATACGCAGCTGCGTACACAACGCACAGCGCAGCCGGCGGGGCGCGGCGAAAGCGCGCGGGAGATGGAGAACCTGCGGAAAATGCGGGCCGTTTCGCTGACGGAGCCGCTGGCCGAGCACGTGCGCCCGCAGAGCTTTGACGATATTATCGGGCAGGAGGAGGGCGTTAAGGCCCTGATGGCCATTTTGTGCGGCAAAAATCCGCAGCACGTGATTATCTATGGCCCTCCGGGTATCGGCAAGACCTGCGCGGCGCGATTGGCGCTGGAGGCGGCGAAAAAAAGCCCCGGTACGCCCTTTAAGCCGGGCGCGCCTTTTATTGAAATGGACGCGACCTGCGTTCGCTTTGACGAACGTGCGATAGCAGAGCCTATGACGGCGTTTTGTCGTCAAAAGCCCGCGGGCAAAACGGGATACGATAAGGGGCGGCCGTCATTTTATCGGACGGTCGCAAAGCGGCGGCCGCGCCGGATGCGCGCGGGAAAGCGCATGACGCATTTCGTTTTCCGCCGTCCATGGGGGGCCCTGCGCGTCCCAAAGCCGCGCTTTCGACGCGCTCCATACGGGGCGCTTCATCCGCATAACAGGGCTGCGAAATGCGTTCCCTGCGTGAACGCTTCGCAAAGCCTCCCCGTCCAACAGGGCCGGGCGATATGAATGAAAAAGAAGGGCGGTTCACAGACGGTAAAATCGCTTCAGATTATACTTCTTTTCGTGTGTTTCATTATATTCATCTGCAATTCTGCGGTAGCCGTAGGTTCCGTTATGTTCTGCGTAGATCAGGCCAATCTCATGCAGCAAGGCTTCGTTTTCTTCCTCACGGCTACGCTTGACACGGTGTGTCCAGTTGTAGTAGCTGGATCGGTTTAACGCAAGAATATCGCAAATCTCGGTTACGGCATATCCCTCTTTGTGCATTTCCTGAACGCAAAGATAGAGATGCTCTTGCCGTACTCCGCTCAGCGCCACCTCCCTTCGATTTCCTCGAGTTTTTTTAGCACGGCGCACTCCAATTCCAATCTTTTGTTCCGTGCTTCTAACACCCGGTTCTCAGCTCGCAGTTTCTCCACTTCCGTCATTTCGGATTCCGGTTTACGCTTACCGCGCTTGTCTGCAAGTCCTTCTGCGCCTTTCTCGTTATACTTGCGCACCCAGGAATATATCTGCTGGTAGCTGACACCGTATTTCTCGATAGCGGCAGTATAGTCGTTGCCGCGCTCAATGCAGTAGCTGACAATTTCCACTCGTTCCTCGTATGTAGTATCTGCTTGCGAACTCGCTCCGGACAGATAAGCCTTTACTGCCGCCGTCTGTGTCTCTGCTGAATAGCTTGCTTGCCTGTGTTTATCCCTAAGGCCTTCTCTGCCGAATATCTGATAATTTCTTACCCATGTACGAAATGATTCTTTGGCTATTCCGTATTGCTCCACTATTGTGTGAAGCTGCTGATCTCCATTCAGACAGGATTCAACTGCTGCTATTTTTTTTCCGGGCTTACTTTCCTTTTGAACATAAAAATACTCCCCATCGTGTAGCTTCGAAATTTTTGCTATTTCGAGTGTCTACTCTATGGGGAGCATATCACCGGCTCAGCGGTTGATTGTTCTGTTTTATGTTGGCTTGTTCTGCAGCAATGCATTTTCCGATTGCTTTAGAGCGCCGTACACGGCCGACACAATACGATTGACCTGTGCCAGCGTGTCAGGCGCCGCACCTTCCGGCGTTTCACCCTACAGCAGCGGAACAATCAGCGTTACTTCACAATTTCACGGAAACGGGCGATGTTTTCCGCAATGGGCGCACCCTTGCTGAAGATGCTGGATGTACCGCAGACAAATACGTCAGCACCGGCGGCGCGCATCTTGACGGCGTTCTCCCAGCTGACGTTGCCATCCACCTGAATTAGCACGTTAGGACGACCAGCCTGATCGAGCATCTTACGTAGGCGGGTGATCTTGGCGAGCGTCTGTGGAACGAGCTTCTGCCCCGCAAAGCCAGGATTGACGGTCATCAGCAACACCATGTCTACATCGCAGAGCACATCCTCAATCATGCACAGGGATGTCGCAGGATTCAGCGCCACCGAGGGATGTGCGCCGAAGTCACGAACGGCGGCCAATGTGCGTTGCAGATGCTTCGTGCTCTCCTGATGAATGGAGACGTACTCACCCTCGGCAATTCCGAACCAGCCGAGTCTGGTCTCGGGCTTCTCAATCATTAGGTGGATATCCAGCGGAATCTTCGACGCGCCGCGCAGATGCTTGATGGAATCTGTACTCATCATCAGATTCTGGACAAAATGGCCGTCCATCACGTCGACGTGAAGCATCTCAATGCTGCCATGTTCCAACGCTTCGATTACCTTGCCGGGATCCTGCCACACGTTGACGCACATCATGGACGGGGAAAGCATAGGCTTATTCACGGAAAATACGCTCCTCTCATTGATCGGGCCGCATAGCGTGTCGCAGATTATCATCATACAGCAATATTGTACAGCCTCGCCCATATCGCAAGGGATTTGCGGCGCGTTGCCTGCGGGCCGAGGCGCTTTTTGCTTACGCTCCGTCAGCGGAGCGTACGGGCGCGCCAGTCTCACGATGCATCGCGGCGTTGCTCCCGGAGATTTGCGAGTTGACGTCAGAATCGCCGTGCTGCAAAAACTGTCCTGACGCCTGATCAACGTTATTTTCATCCCTGCGCATGCCGCAGAAACAGCCTCCGTCGCTCGGGCCTTACTTGAGACCGGACATCTTGATGCCTTCAATAATGTGCCGCTGGAAGATGAGAAACAGAATGATGGGCGGCAGCGATGTGATAACCGAACCGGCCAGCACAGCGCCGTCCTTCATTGCACGCTGCGCTTTGAAGAACTGCAGTGTCAACATGATGGGATACAGTTGCTCGTCAGAGATGGTAATGGCAGGCCAGAGATAATTGTTCCAGAAGCCCAGAAAGGAGCCAACGCCCTGAATGACGAAAACAGGCCCGGATGCGGGCAGGAAAATGTACAGGAGGTTTTTCATGGGCGTTGAGCCGTCCACCAGTCCCGCCTCCTCCAGAGAAAGTGGAAAATTCAAATAAAACTGACGGATGAAGAAGATCATACCGCCGCTGGCCAAGCCGGGAATTATCAGCACCCAGATAGTATTCACCATGCCCATCTTTGCCACAATGGTGTAGGAGGTCACCAGGGTGGAAATACTGGGGATGAACATGGTGATCATCACCAGAGCCCAGAGGACGGTTTTGCCGGGAAATTCCAGACGCGCAAAGCCGTAGGCGGCAACGGCATTCACCGTCAGCGTCAGGAAGGTGAACAGCACCGTCAGGGCTAGAGTATAGCGTAAAGAGGATCCGATATCAAAATTCTTGGAGAGCAGGATCAGCTCGTAGTTCTCCGTTGTCCACACCGTAGGCCAAAAGCGTAGCGGCAGGGCAATGATGTCCGCGTTTTTCTTGAAACTGGAGATAAACATCCAGAACAGTGGAAACAGGGCGGCGACGGCAACGGAGAGGACGACGATAATGATCAGGAGCCGCATGGAAAGCTTATTCTTTTTCATAACATTCCCCCCTTAACCATCGATATTTTTGTCGGAGCTGATGGTTTTGAATGTGATCCAGGAAATGCAGCCCAGGAGTACCGCAAGAATCAACGCTGCCGCCAAGGACGGGCCGAGATAATCATCGTAGCGAAAGCGGTTGTAGATATAGAGCACTGGTGTGGTGGTCATGCCCTGGGGGCCGCCACCGGTGATGAAGTTGGACAGATCCCACATCTGCATAGCAGAGATGGCGCCAGTAACCAGAAGGTAGAGACCGATGTTTTTCAAGCATGGCAGGGTAATATACCACAGTTGCTTGACCTCGCCTGCGCCGTCCAGCGCAGCAGCCTCGTAGTATGATGGAGCGATGTCGTTCATGCCGGCCAGAAGAATCAGCGTCTTCACGCCTACGGCCTGCCAAATACTGGGAAAAACAATGGAAAACATGGCCGTGTCAGGATTGGTGGTCCAGGCCTGGGGGCTGAGGCGTAGACTGCGCATAAGCATATTGAGAATGCCGTAGCGGAAATTATAGATGAAGCCGAAGATATAGGAGATGACCGTACCGGCGATGATGGTTGGAATATACGCCAGCACCTTGGTTGCTGAGGCGGCATGCCTGCTCATACGGCGGATGCACAGGGCAATGATGAAGGAAAGGATCATGGAGATGCTCATGTTCCAGAACATGAATTCTAGACCTACTAACACGGATTGCCTGAAATTTTTATCCATCACGATCCTGCGGTAGTTGTCCCAGCCGATGAAGGCGTTCTCCTTGTAGAAGCTCCACTTGAAAAAGCTCATCCGGATGGTATAAATGATCGGAGCGATATTGAAGATGAGCAGCAGCACGATAGCTGGCGTAACTACCAGATAGGCGGTTCGCCAAACCTGCTTTTTCTGAGAATGTATGCCCTTGTGACCGACCATGAGGATACACACCTCGCTTTTCTCTTAATGTGAATAAAAGGAGGGGAGACGGCAATTCTTCCTGCCGCCTCCCCTTACAATGAAATGGGTTTATTCAGCCCTGCTGGAGGGATTTGTGCCAGCCACGTTGTTGAGCCTGATGTATTCATTGATTTCCTTTTCGGCTTGAGCCAGGGATTCGTCAATGGACTGACCGAAGACCAAAACGCGGTTGATGGCTTGGCCGACCATCAGGGAGATATCCCAAGGGAAAGCGGGCTCCAGCACACCGTAAGGCATTACATCGTTCATCAGGGAGGCGAGCCAAGTATTGCTGCGCAGCTCTTCATTCTGCGCCGCCAAATCGGATACGGACTTGCGTACGGATATCTTGCCGAAGCCGGCACGGGTGCAGAAGTCCAGCATAATTTCGGGATCGCCGCCCAGCAGCCAGGCAACGAATTCAGCAGCCTCCTTTGGGGCGTCGCTGGCGGCGTCCACAGCCAGAGCCCAGCCCCCCAGAGCGGAGGTCACCTTGGTGGGATCTCCTTCCATGTTGGGAGCAGGTGCCACTCCGATGAGATCGACCATTTCGGGGTAGTTGTCCTTGATCAGCTGGAAGTTCCAAGAGCCGGCGCACATCATAGCCACGCTGCCGTCGCATACGGCACTCACGCCGAAGGGATCGCACAAAGCCTGCGGGGGCACGGAGCCATCGTCATGCAGGGTCTTGAAGACGTTGAACAGGGCGCGATAGTTGTCATTGTTGATGGTCGCCGCTGCCCAGTTATCATTTATGCAGAAGCCCTTGTTAAAGTTGTACTGCATGGCGTAGCTGGTCCAAGAGATGTCGCTATCGGCAGTATTGAGTTGGTAACCGTAGGTGTATTCGGTGGTCAGCTTCTTAGCATACTCGATCACCTCGGCCCAAGTCTTAGGAGGGCACTCGGGATCCAAGCCGGCCGCTTCAAAGAGATCCTTGCGGTAGTAGAGCATCTGGCCGGCCTCAACCTGATAGGGATAGGCATAGTAGTGACCGTCCACGTCGGCAATGGCCTTGAAATTGTCGGCCAGATCGTCAAACACAGCAGGATCTATATAAGCGTCCATAGCCTGAATGGATCCCAACTGGACTTCCTTGTCCACCTTCTGAAGGTTCACGCACCAGATGTCAGGCGTGGTGCCATTGCCCTGAGCGGCTTTGAGCTTTTCGGTCCATGCGCTGTCGGGCACAAAAGCCACGTTGATTTCCACAGCCTCATTTTCACTGTTGTAGACGTCCACCCAGTCGTTCAGCCATTCCTGCTGGAAGGTATCCCAGGGCTGAATCCACAGATCCACCACCGTCTTTCCTGCCGCCAAAGCCGGCACATTGACCAGCGTCAGGAACATGATCAGAATCAGAAGTGCCGATACCCATTTCTTCATCGATTAGTTTCCTCCTCGCTTTTTGACTTCAAACCAGTCATTGACTCTATTATATGCAGTCGAAATTATTTTGTCAATATGTTTTGCAAAATGATTTACATTATGATTTTGCAATTTAATTATTCGTTTCTTTTCTGAAAGTCCACGCGCATCCAGTAGACCTGGTAGGGTTTGTACTCCGAGAGGGTAAAGTACATGGATTTGCCACCATTTTCCACCATGCCGGGCAGGGTGTAGGCGCCATAGATCCAAGACATGGCGTCGTCCTTGTTCTCCACGGGCGTATACTGACGCGGTAAGAGCACGAAAGCCTCGCTCCAGGGACCGAACAGGGTGGGCGATTCATGGATGACCATCAGACCGTTGAAAGAATCCCAGCCCGTCATCAGATAGCGATCCAGATAGGCGTTGTAGGTAATACCGATTTCCCGCTCGCTGTAGTTCAGCACAACGGCCGCTTCCGTCTCGGAAAGAGACCACAGAGGTTCGCCGGTAGAATCAAGTCCGGCAAAATAGCGGTAGGCAGAGGGCTCCAGCGCCTGATCGGCTCGGACGCGCATCAGGTAGGCTTCGCCATAGCCACCGCCATAATTGCCAAAAAGATAAAGCTCCTTGCCCTCCTGCCAACAGTTGACGAATTGAAATTTGGTGTTGCCACTCAGCATAGGATGATACGCCCAGGTTTCGCCGCCATCGGTAGATGTAGCCCAACCGGCACTGGAAACATCCCGGTGACCACCGGTTTGCCAACTGTATATCTCATGAATCCACATATACAACGTTTCACCCAGACCAAAGCCGCAGGAAGGAATCATGGCGCAGGTGTGGAGCGCCTCCGAGACAACAAGACCATTGCCCTTTTTGCCGATGTAAAGCTCGGAGAACTTTACGCCCTCCGCAGGCTTTTCCACCTCGCCCACAGCGATGGCGTTGTGAATCCAGCGGCCTGCCAGACGATCGTTGGAGAAAGTGTCGCCGTAGATCATGTAAACCTTGCCGCCGTGGGCGAACATGACGCCAAGGTCGCCGCTGCCAAAGCCCCAGCGGGATTCTGTTTTGTTAAAGCTCTTTTCACCAGTGAGCGGGAAAAGAATTTCCAGACCTTCAACGGCTTTGATAGCGCCCCAAGGGCGCAGACTCTCGCTGTACCAGCGGAAGGCGCAATTGTCGCCCTCAATGGTCAGGCCGCAGCGGGCGCTGTCCAGCAAATGACCTTCATCCGTCCAGCAGAATGCCTCCGTCCAGGAGAGTCCGTCTTCGGAAAAAAGCATGGAATAGGTATCGCCTTCCTTGAGCATACGCAGATTCAAGGCGCCTCGCTCATACCTTTGCTCAATCATCTCTTCGCCATAGGCGAAGCGCATCAGCAGCGACTGATCCTTCATTACGGCGAATTGCAGCGTCCCCTTGCCATGAACGGCCAGACCGGCAAAGCTGTCGTTGCGCAGGCTAAGCACGGAACAATCCAGCTGCCAGTCCTTCTTCAGAGCAGGACGCAGCAGGTAAGCGGATTCACCCGTATTGGAGGCAAACGTCACGCGGCTATTGCCCACGGCCAGCTTCTGTGCGCCCTGCGCCGTCCATTGAGCATCCAAAACCTTGCTGATAAAGTAATCCGTGTACAGATCTGGCACAGTCTCCGTGCAATATTCATACTGGGCTGTCAGCACTTTTTCGGCGTGATCGTTGATGGCGATCAGGCCATATTGCCCATTTCTGAACAGGTTTTCTGCATCCTCATAACAGCCCAGGCAGGCATAGGCGTATTCATCACCATTGGTTTCGGTATAGAAATAGTAGCGATCAGGCTGGCATGGCTCTGTCCGGCGGAGAATGCGCAGCCCGCGCATATCATCGGGCATACCCTTTCCGGTCAAGATCTGGCCCGTGGCCTTACCGTCTATTATGCCGCTGACCTCGCAGATCGTGCGCCCCTTGAGCGCGCCGCGAATACCAAACGCCAAGTAGTTCTCTTCGTCACGGTAGAGTGCCAGACCAGTTAAGGTCGCTGCGTCGCCGGTGGTGAAGCCCAGACGCGTTTCGATGGCCCAGTCGCCCTGCTTCTGATTGCGCAGCAGCGTGGCTTGGCTGGCAGGGGGGACGGCAAAGGCAAAAACGCCTGCGCTCTTGACATAACGCCACCCCTCTTGTTCCAAACCCATAGGAATCGTCTCGCCGTCCAAGAGAAAATAATCATAATCCACTGTCCAGCAGGGAAGCATCATGGCGCCAGAATGGAACAGTTCCGTCCGTATCGACGTGCGGTTCATCACGCCTGCCTGCGCCCCCTTAAGAAGCCCCTTGCTGTCTGCCAGCTTACGGGGCGCTTCCTGCCAGCTCATTCCGTCCTGACTGAAGAAGAAGGAATACGTCTTCTCTTTTTTTTCGATGCGCAGATATTGGTCGTCTTGGGCGAGGCTGCTACCTGTCCAGTCTTTGCCGCTGATCCTGCCGCTCTGCAGGATTTTTCCTTCGGCATCCCGGCAGAAATACAGGTAATTGTCCCTGTCCAAATAAACGCACAGACCAGCTTGCAGGCCTGCCTGACCCTCAAATGTATCTGCAGCGATGTAGGTTTCGATGCACCAGTCGCCATCATCCATGTCCCTCAGCAGCTTGACGCCCCGGTCATCCGTAAATTGTTGCTGATCAAAGGCATACAGCGGCAGGGTACACTGATCAGAGGTTTGATGATAGCGCCATTCCCTCTCCAGTGCATTGCCGGAGAAGTCATCTGCCTGTGCTGTAGAAATCCAGAGAAGCCCCGGCAGCAGGAAAAGGCCGAGCAGTATCCATGTCATAATTTTTAACTCCACCTCTTTCAGACATGCGACCAGATAAATCGTAGGCACAATTATCATCCTCCTTCTATTGGTCGGTGGCATTATGCGATCTCTAAAGTATTATACCATTGCAAAATATAAATGTAAACATATTTTACAAAATATTATTGTATAAATAGCTTTTAATAGAGCTTCTCCCGGCATCGCCAGCAGCACGCCACTCGTTTTCAACCCAATACTGTCGAACGAGGCAGGCATCACGCTCGGGTGTTAATGCAGGCACTGCTTGCCGCGAATATGGATGAATTGTAGCAAGCAATGCCTGCTTCTTAAAAAGCGCGCGTGCTTGTTGGTGGCGGCGCTCCCAATCCCCTTGGAGCATCGCGTTGCGATGCGGCTGCAGGTACAAAAGCGCCGCGCAGTGAAGCGCGAAACCTCGTAGATTGGATTGAATCTGCGTTTAGAAAGCCATTGGCTTTGATCCAGGCGGGAACAGAGCATAAAGAAGATTGTACAAAGCTTTTGTGAGCCGGAACCAAAGCATGGCCAAATCGGATACCCAATAGAGCTACGAGGAAAAAACTAGAGCGTGTTCACACTATTGACAATAAAGAAATATCTGATATAATGGAGCCATGCAGATAACGCAGGAGCAGTATGAAAAGATAGCGAAACATCTCCCGAGACAGCGCGGAAACGTCAGCATGAGCAATCTTCAACTGATCAATGCGATCCTGTATGTCACGGAAAACGGCTGCAAGTGGAGGGCGCTGCCGGAAGCCTATGGAAATTGGCATACGATCTATGTTCGCATGAACAGATGGAGCAAGAACGGAGTGCTCAGCCGAGTGTTTGCTGCGCTTCAAACGGAGGGAATCATCCAGATCAATGTAGAGGTAGTATGCCTTGACAGCACGACTGTCAAGGTTCATCCGGATGGGACCGGAGCTTTAAAAAAAGAGGAAAACAGGCGATCGGAAGATCACGCGGAGGACTCACCACGAAGATTCATATGGTTACCGCATCTGACCGATCGGCTGTCAGCTTTTCGCTCTCCGGAGGAGCAAAACACGACTCGCCGGAAGGAATGAAGCTGCTATTTTTTACCCCGGCCTGCCGTATTGGACAGTCGCTTCTCATGGATCGCGCGTATGAGGGAGACAAAATGCGCGCTGTAGCCAAGAAGCTGGGGTACAATCCGGTCGTTCCGCCGAAGAAGAATCGCATCGATCCATGGGAGTATGACAGGATACTCTACAAACGCAGAAACGAGGTCGAGCGTTTCTTTCGAAGAATCAAACGCTTTCGGAGGGTCTTTACTCGCTATGACAAGCTCGATATTGTTTTTGCTGGTTTTATCCTGTTCGCCATGATTTTTGATTCTTTAGTGTGAACGGACTCTAGATTATCCTTTGTTCGTAATGCGCATTGAAGGACACGAGACTCATAGAACAGTTGCTTGCGCAATTCAATGATTTCTTCTTTTTGTTCAAGAGAGGCATAGTATTGATCGGCTTCAATATAGCGGCCTTGTCCTAATAGTGCATCTGCCTTTTGCTTATTAAGATCTTCTAACAATTCTTTCGTGATTGCTTTGACAGAAATACTCTTCAGCTTTTCTTCAGCTAAGGAGAAATTGCCAGAAGAAATTGCTTCTTTTGCTTCGGCAATGCAAATTTGCGCTAACAAGCCTTCTTTACGCTGGCTGGACAGAACAGAGGAAAGCAGTATGTCCGCATCATAGTATTTTCCGCGCGCTATTAGGTTTGCCGCCTGATTCATAACGCTATTTGGTTTGAAATATAAGAAATAGGAAAAAATTACAGCAATAATGATAAGCAATAATACAACAATAGTTAGTAATAACGTTTTGCTTCTCTTTTTCTTTCTTTTATTTTGCCTCTTTTTCCTTAGAATATAACCGCAATGAGGACACGCAACAACGCCGTCACTAATCTCTTTGCCGCATTCCGGGCAATGTATCAGTGCCATAGAATCCCCTCCTATATGTTCACATCATGTGAACATAATTACCCATTTCTTGTAAAGATTACACCTTTATCTACATAATGTCAATTGTTTTTGACAAATTTACATATATTCAGTCGTTTTGAGCAGAAATACGTGAGGGGCAGCTGCTAATCATCCTCCCGCCGCGCTCGGGCGCAAGCGGCGACCTGACTGCATTTGCGCGGCGCGGGCGTGCAGGTTGAAAAAAGGAGCGGTTCATGCTAAAATGCTTCAATGGGTTCGGCTGTGGATACGCGGCCGGCGATTGAACGAAAGCAGGTGGGTTTGAGGGCATGTTTGAAGCAATCATGGAGCAGATTCGGGCGCATGAAACGATCATTTTGCACCGGCACGCGCATCCCGACGGCGACGCGCTGGGCAGCCAGATCGGCCTGAAGCATATCATTCAGGACAATTTTCCGGGCAAGCGCGTGCTCATGGCGGGCGACGCGCCCAAGCGCTACGCCTTTATGGCCGATTCCGCGATGGACGACATTGCGGATGCGGACTATGCGCAGGCGCTGGCGATTATTCTGGATACCTCCGCGCCCGCGCTTATCAGCGACAGCCGTTATATCCTGGCGGCGGATACCGCGCGGATTGACCATCATATTTTCATCGACGCGATTGCGCGGGTGGAGGTTGTGGACGAGGGTTTTGAAAGCTGCTGCGGGCTGATAACGGCGCTGGCGATGGAAAACGGCCTGACGGTATCGCTGATTGCGGCGCAGTCGCTCTTTACCGGCATGGTGACCGATTCCGGGCGCTTCCGCTATG
>OIZL01001476.1_pt1 | contig 12563 bp, 19 predicted proteins | sample 1588541 | NCBI WGS metagenome assembly OIZL01 (sample SAMN03283285) | human gut metagenome | biome: human-associated habitat; material: feces | host: Homo sapiens | place: Peru | collected 2012 | reverse complement strand
TACATACTCCACATGGAGATATAGAAACACCAATATTTATGCCAGTTGGAACACAAGCAACTGTAAAATCTATGACACCAGAAGAATTAAAAGAAGAAGTAAAAGCACAGATAATATTATCAAATACATACCATTTATACTTAAGACCAGGGCATGAAATCGTAAAAGAAGCAGGGCGGATTACATAATTTTATGAAATGGGACAGGCCAATTTTAACAGACTGTGGAGGATTTCAAGTTTTTAGTTTAAGTGATCTAAGAACGATATCAGAAGATGGAGTAGAATTTAAATCTCACCTAGATGGAAGCAAGCACTTCTTTTCACCAGAAAAAGTAATGGAAATAGAAGAAGCCTTAGGTGCAGATATAATAATGTCATTTGATGAATGCTGTCCATATCCATCTACATATGAATACACAAAAAATTCTATGGAAAGAACTACAAGATGGGCAATTCGTTGCAAAGAAGCACATAAAAACACGGATAAGCAAGGACTATTTGGAATAATACAAGGTGGATTTTACGAGGATTTAAGAAAGAAATCTGCAGAAGATTTAATAGCTTTAGATTTTCCTGGATATGCAATAGGAGGAATAAGTGTAGGAGAACCAAAAGAAGAGTTTTTAAAAATTCTTAAATATACAACTCCACTTATGCCAAAAGACAAACCAAGGTACTTAATGGGAGTAGGAACACCAGACTACTTAATAGAAGCAGCTTTAGCAGGAATTGATATGTGTGACTGCGTTCTTCCAACAAGAATTGCAAGAAACGGAACAGCAATGACATGGAATGGGAAAGTTGTGGTAAGAAATGCAACATATGAAAGAGACTGGGGACCAGTAGATAAAGAATGTGATTGCTATACTTGCAAAAATTACAGTAGAGCATATATAAGGCACTTAATAAAAGCAAATGAAATTTTAGGAGTAAGATTACTATCAATTCATAATCTAAGATTCTTGACTAAACTAATGGAAAGAGTTAGAATAGAAATAGAGAATGATAATTTATTAAACTTTAAAAATGAGTTTTATAAAAAATATGGTTATACGAAAGAATAGGGGGATATAAAATGGATTTATTAGGACAAGAAACAGTAAAACCGCAAAAATCAAAAGGGAAAAAAGTGGTACTTACACTATTAATAATTTCGGTTATATTATTAATAATTTCGATAGCATTGATATATACTTTGAAATCAAATGTAACAAAAAGTTTAGGATTAGCTGTTAATGGAAAAGATGCTCAAATAACAGAGGATTTGCTTATACAAGACAGTTCAAGTAAAACATATATTTATATAGAAAAGTTAGCAGATTTAATAGGATATGATTATATAAAAGGCCGGATATTTAGAATATGAAGAAGACAAGGATAAAGGATATATAGACACAACTAATCAAATAATAGAATATAAAGTAAACAGCAACGAAATTTATAAAATTACACCAAAATCAAATTTAGATGAAGAACAGTACAAATTAAAAAATAAAATAATTAAAAAAGATGATAAATTATATATAGCTTTAGAAGACTTAAATATTGGAGCTGATTTGGTGTATCAATTTTCTGAGAAAGATAACAAAATATTAATTAATACCACAGATTCTTTAATAGCTCAATACCAAGAAAACTTAACAAAACAAAAACTAAAAATAAGTAGTGATTTTTCAAATCAGAGAGTAATGTCATATAATATGATGGTTGTATCAAATGAGACTGGAAAAATGGGAGTTTTAGATTTGAATGGAAATTCAATAATTGGATATAAGTATTCAGGCATGCAATTTGATGAGTATTCTCAAAGATATATAGTTTCTAATGATAATAAATATGGAATAATATCAAAAGAAGGAAAAGAAATAGTAGAAACAAAGTATGAAAATATACGTATAATTAATAATGATCCTCTATTATATGAAGTGAAAATGAATAATAAATATGGGATATTAAATGAAACTGGAAAAATAGCAATTAATATTGAATATGATAAAATAGGATTTAACGAGAATTCTAATTTAACAGAACCGGCACTTTTAATAAAAAATTTAGATAATAAGCAAACTGGTGTAGTAGTGGGAATAAATAATAAGTACGGAATAGTAAATTTGCAGACAGGGGAAATGATAGTAAAATGTGAATTAGATAAAATATATTCAAAAACATCTAATTCTAAAAAAGAATACTATGTTAAATTAGGAGAAACAGAAGTAAAACTAGACGAATATATAGAATACATTAATACTACAGTAGTAACAAATTAATAAGAAAGGTATTTTGTAAAGTATTCCTTCGAAGCAAGTGCGAAATATATGTCATTTGCTTTTCTCGGGCAGAAGTAAGGAACCCTAACCTTAAGTAAACAAAAAAAGAGAGAAGTAATGAAGTGAACTCAAAATGTTCGCTTCATTATTTCTCTCTTTTTTTGATGTTACATTTGTTGTTCACCAGGAATAAAATAATCAATAACACCATAAATAAGTGCACCAATTATAGCTGCCATCCATGAAATTGAATATCCTGCAACAAAATATTGTGTTACATAAAGAATAACTACAGATAACACAAAACCAACAAATCCTTTTCCAAATGGACTAGCATGTAAACCAGTGAATTTAACAATAAGATAATCTAATACAGTAAGAACAACAGCTGCTATAGCTAAAGACCAAATATTGTTAATTTGAAATCCAGGTGTAAAAAATGCTGTAATTGCAAGAACTACTGCTGCTGCAACTAATCTACCAATAATTTGCCATACTGTACTAGTGGTATTATTTGCACTTTGAACATTTGCTTCATGATTATTGTCAGACATCTGCAAAACCTCCTAACTTAAATATATATATTTAATTATGTTTGTGTCATATATCTATGAGTTCTAATATATTATTTGCAATAAAAAAATAAATATACAAAAAAATGATTATAAGAATATTTTGAGCATTTTTGTAAAAAATATTCTCAATGAAAATAAAACGAATTACAATTTATTTAATTTAAAGTCAGTTAAAAGAGAAATTCGAAAGGAAGCAATATGATAAATATATTTATAAGAGTTTTAATAATATATATATTAGTATTAGTTGTAATGAGACTAATGGGAAAAAGGGAAATACGGCCAAATGCAACCCTTTGAACTAGTAATTGCAATAATGATAGCAGATTTGGCATCAGTTCCAATGAGCGATACAGGAATTCCAATAACAAATGGAATAATCCCAATTTTAGCATTATTATTAATCCAATTAATAATTTCAATTATAAACTTAAAAAGTATTTGGGGAAGAAAAGTACTTTGTGGAATGCCGTCAATTTTAATATTTAGAGGAAAAATTGATGAGAAACTAATGAAAAAAGAAAAATTTACAATAAACGAATTACAAGAAAGGCTAAGACAAAATAATATATTTAATATAGCAGATGTGGAATATGCTATATTAGAGACAAGTGGGCAATTAACAGTAATACAAAAACCAGAAAAAAGAAATACAATACCAGAAGATTTTGGAATAACCCCAGAGTATGAAGGAATCCCATATGATTTAGTAATAGATGGAAAAATAATGCATGAGAATTTGAAGGCAATAGGAAGAAACTATAAATGGCTATGCAAAGAAGTAGAAAAATTCAAAATAAAACCAGAAGAAGCATTAGTAGTAACTTTTGATGGGAAAAATCAAATGTTTTGCCAAGCAAAGGAAGGTAAAAAATGAGAGAAACAATAATAATTTTATCAATATTAATAATTATTTTTGTGGGAGCATGCATTACTCAAAAATTTTTAAATAATACAGCAGATTTACTTGTAAGTAAATTAGAAGATCTAAAAAGTGGAATAGAAGAAGATAAAATAAATGAAAAAGAAATGGTAGAAAAAACAGATGAAATATATTCAGAATGGGAAGAAATAAACGAGAGATGGTCTGTAATAGTTCTACATGACGAAATAGATTTAATAGAAACATCATTAATAAGAATGAAATCAAAAATAAAAACAGGAGAAGTACAAGAAAGTATGGAAGACTTAGATACTTCTATATTTTTAATAAAACACATAAAAGAAAAAGAAAAGACAAATTTAAAAAATATATTCTAAATAGAATTGGAAATTAGTATTGACAGAAATAACAACAGTGATTATAATAATTATATTATCAAGAGTGGACGAGAGAACCGGCTTAATAACTCCACAGCAACCTGTTGAAAAACAAGGTGCTAATACCGGCAAAGCAAGGTGCTTTGAATGATGATTAAAATAAAATCATAGAATCAAGATTGTAAACTTTGCTTTTTGCAAAGTTTTTTTATATACTAGGAAATGAGAAATTTCTTAGTATATAAAAAATGCTATAATCGCTATTGTCTTTGAGATTTCCTCATTTAATTCGGAAACTCAAATCGGCAGGAACAAAGAGCGACTTTAGTTGCTTTATTTTATAAGAAAAGAGGAATTAGTTTGAAAAAGTATTATTTTACATCAGAAAGTGTAACAGAAGGACATCCAGATAAAGTATGCGATTTAATTTCAGATAGCATATTAGATGAATGTCTAAAACAAGATAAGTTATCTAGAGTAGCAGTAGAAACATTTGCTTCAAAAGATTTAATTACAATAGCTGGACAAGTTACAACAAATGCAAAATTTAATGCAGAAGAAATTGCAAGAAAGGTTTTAAAAGAAATAGGATATGATAATGAGAATACAGACATAGATTATAGAACCTGTAAAGTAGTTACTAATATAACAAAACAAAGCTCAGATATTGCAATGGGAGTTGACATAGGAGGTGCTGGAGACCAAGGTATTATGTTTGGATATGCATGTGATGAAAGCAAAAGCTATATGCCATTTGCAATAGATATGGCGCACTTATTAGCCAAAAGATTAACTGAGGTAAGAAAAAAAGAAATAATAAAAGGAATAAGACCAGATGGAAAAACACAAGTTACAGTAGAATATGAAGATAATAAACCAAAGAGAATAGACACAATACTTATATCTAATCAACACACACCAGATAAGAACTTAGATGAATTAAAAATAGAAATAAAAGAAAAGGTTATAGATTGTGTAGTAGACAAAAAATATATTGATGAAAATACAAAAATATATGTAAATCCAACAGGCAGATTTGTAATTGGTGGGCCTCTTGGTGATACTGGTTTAACTGGTAGAAAAATAATAGTAGATACATATGGTGGATATGCAAGACATGGAGGAGGAGCTTTTTCTGGAAAAGATGCAAGCAAAGTAGATAGAAGTAGCTGCTATATGTTAAGACATATTGCAAAAAATATAGTTGCAAATAAGTATGCAAAGAAGTGCGAAATCCAAATAGCTTATGCAATAGGAATGGCAAAACCGCTTTCAATACACGTAAATACTTTTGGAACAAATTCAATTCCAGAAGAAGAAATAATAAAACTAATAGAAGAAAAATTTGACTTAACACCAGATGGAATAATAAATTATTTAGGGCTAAGAGAACCAATATATACGCAAACAACTAATTATGGTCATTTTGGAAAACCATATTTACCATGGGAAAAGGTTATTAAACTATAACTATACATTCATTTATCAGGTTTGTATCAATTGTAAAATTAAAAACATATAATAAATCAGGAGTGAATTATATATGTTAGATTTTATTACAAATGGCGTGATTTGGGTGTTAGCAATATATGGATTAATAGAAATTGTAAAGACAATATATCATGTTTGTATATGTACTAAAATAAAAACAAATGGAATTCATTGTATAATAGCAGTGAAAAACCAAGAAGAGCAAATAGAAGGATTTATGCGTTCCATTATTTTTAGAATACTGTATGGAAAAGAAGAAAATATAAATGAAATAATAGTATCTGATTTAGGCTCTACTGACAAAACAAAGGAAATATTAGAAAAATTACAAAAGGATTATAAATTCATTAATTTAATGGATTGGGAAAATTGTAAAGATTTTATTGATAATGTAAATGGAAAATAATTTACATAGATAGTGATTTGTGATATAAAATAATAAGAAATTAGTTAAAACAAGGAGCAATAGACTTGGAAATTAAAGGACAAATATCAGAAATCATATATCAAAATGAGATAAACAGTTATACAATAGCAGAATTTGAAACAGAAGAGGAATTAACTGTAATTGTAGGCTACCTACCTTTTATAAACAAAGGAGATAGCCTTAAATTAGTTGGAAACTTTGTAAATCATCCAGATTATGGAAGGCAGTTTAAAATACAAACATTTGAGAAAATTATGCCACAAACATTAGAAGCCTTAGAAAAATATTTATCTGGAGGAATTATAAAAGGAGTTGGACCTGCAACAGCAAAAAGAATTGTAGATAAATTTGGAGAAGAAACAATAGCTGTTTTAAAATTTGAACCTGAAAGATTAGCAAATATAAAAGGAATAAGCAAAGGAAAAGCAGAAGAAATATCAGAAGAGTTTAACGAAAAATGGGATCTATGGCAGATAGTAGGTTTCTTAGAAAGATTTGGTATAACAGGGCAAAACAGCAAAAAAGTATATGAAAAACTAGGACAAGACGCGATTCCAAAAATAGAAAAAGATCCATATATATTATTAGATATAACTTATGGAGTGGACTTTAAAAAAATAGACAAAATGGCTATGGATTTAGGCATAGATGAACAAAGTAGCAGTAGAATTGCAAGTGCTATAAAATATAGTTTGATCTTAGCCGGAAATAATGGAAATAGTGCTGTGATTTACGAAAATTTACTTAGCTATGTTTCTAATTTACTAAGAATAGGAACAGAAACAATAGAAAATGAAATAATTAATTTAAAGGCAAAACAAGAGATTTTTTTAGAGAAATATGACGATAAAGAATGGGTATATTTAGATACATTTTATACAGCAGAACAAAACATAGCAGAAAAGTTAATTGCATTGGATAATGCAAAAAATATTAAATATATAAAGAATTTTAAAGCAGAATTAGATAAAACAGAAGAAAATGAAAATATAGTTTTATCAGAAGAACAAAAAGATGCAATAAAAGCAGTAAATGAAAATAATGTATCTGTAATTACTGGTGGACCAGGTACAGGCAAAACAACAATTATTAAATCCATAATAAAATTATATGAAGCAAGAAAAATGAAAGTTGTTCTATGTGCTCCAACAGGAAGAGCAGCAAAAAGAATGCAAGAACAAACAGGCAAAGAAGCAACAACAATACATAGATTATTGGAGATTAGAAAATTAGAAGATGAAAACTTTATAAGTTTAGATTATCCAATAACGCCAATTGATGCAGATGTAGTGATAATAGATGAAATGTCAATGGTGGATATGTTTTTAATGAATCACATAGTAAAAGCAATTTACTTAGGAACAAAATTAGTCTTGGTTGGAGATATTGATCAATTACCATCAGTAGGACCAGGAAATGTTTTACAAGATGTAATAGAGTCAAATGCTATTACAACAATAGAGCTAAATAAAATTTTTAGACAAGCTGCAAGGAGCAAAATAATAACAAATGCACATAGAGTAAATAATGGAGAAACATTCATTGGAGTTGAAGAAAAAGATAAATTGGAAGATTTCTTTTATATAAATGAAACTTCACAAGAAAAAATGTTACATGATGTAATATCACTTTGTACGGGAAGATTAAAAAAATATGGAGACTATGATTTCTTCAAAAATATACAAGTTTTAACTCCAACAAAGAAAGGAATACTTGGAACAAAAGAATTAAATAAACAATTACAAAATGCGTTGAATCCAAAATCTAATCTAGAAAAACAAAATGGAGATAGAGTTTTTAGAATTGGTGATAGGGTAATGCAAGTTAAAAATAATTATGATATTTATTGGGAGAGAAAAAAGTTAGATGAGCTAGAAGCGGGTAGTGGTATATTTAATGGAGAACTAGGAATAATTACAGGAATTGATGAGATAAATAAGCAAATAGAAGTATTCTTTGATGACGAAAAAGTTGCATGGTATGACTTTGCAAATCTAGATGAATTAGAACACAGCTATAGTATAACTATACATAAATCACAACGGAAGTGAATTTGATGTTGTAATAATGTGTGTACCGCAATCAGCACCAATGCTACTTACAAGAAATTTGTTATATACAGGAATAACAAGGGCAAAAAAATTATTAATTGTACTCAGCAATAAAAATATAATAGAATTTATGATACAAAACACAGACATAAAAAAAAGAAATACAGGGTTAAAATATAAATTGAAAAAATAGGCGAAAAAATGTTCTGGAAAATATTGACATATATAATTAATAGAAGTATACTTTTTACAGAAAGTAAGGAGAAGCAGATATGTAGTTGCCACCAACAACACAGAATGGAGGTGGTGCTAATGATAGAAAATTATTTAACAGCAATTATATACATACTTTTAATTGCATTAGTTATAACAGCTATTATAGCATTTGCCTTAATTGTAGTCTTAACTATAGTTTTGAGCAAACAACAATAAAAAACAAAAGCACATTTCTGCTCTTGCCAGGGTAAAATGTGCTTTTTATCATCGGCAACCACATATTTGTGGATCCTTATTTTCATATATTATAAAACATAATTTTTAATATGTCAAATATTTACAATTAAATTGGAAATATACGCTAAAAGGAGAGTTTAATGTTAGATTTAAATAAAGATGTTAAATACATAAAAGGTGTAGGACCTGCAAGAGCAGATCTTTTAAACAGTATTGGCATATTTAATTTATACGATTTAATTACATATTTTCCAAGAGACTATGAAGATAGAGGAAAAGAAAAGAATATTGCAGATTTAGAAGATGGAGAAGAGGCATTAATAAAAGCAATATGTGTTTCTAATCTTATGGAAAAAAGAATAAGAAAGAATATGGTAATCTACAAACTTACAGTAAGAGATGAAACAGGACTTTGCCAAATTACATGGTTTAATCAAAGATACTTAAAAAACAAATTTAAACTCCGGAGAAACTTACAACTTTTTTGGAAAAGTACAGAAAAGAATTGGGTTCGTGGAAATGAATTCACCTGTGTTCGAAGAAGAAAATAAAAACAAAAATACAGGAAAGATAATCCCATTATATCCTCTTACATATAATCTATCTCAAAATGTTATAAGGCAAATAATAGAAAATGGCTTGAGAGAAGTAAATAATAGCTTAGAAGAAACTCTACCTAAATATTTGCTAGAAGATTATAATTTAGATGATATAAATAAAGCTATAAATGATATACATTTTCCAAAAGACTTTGGAGAATATAATAAGGCTAGAAAAAGGCTAGTATTTGAAGAATTGCTTATTATGCAACTTGCACTTTTAAATTTAAAGACAAAATATACTGTAAACTCAAAAGGAATAGAATTTAGCCAAAAGATAAAAATGCAAGAGGCAATAGAGAAATTTCCTTTTAGACTTACAAATGCACAGGCAAAGGTACTAGAAGAAATAAATAAAGATATGGAAAGTCCAAAACCTATGAATAGATTGCTACAAGGAGATGTTGGATCACGGAAAAACTGCGGTATCTATAATTGCTGCATATAAAGCAGTTAAATCTGGTTATCAGGTAGCAGTAATGGCACCAACTGCAATTCTAAGTAAACAGCACTTGAAAAATTTCGAAGGGCTCCTTTCAAATTTTAATATTAAATGTGAACTGCTAGTAAGTGGAATTCCTAAAAAACAAAAAGAAGATATTTTAAAAAGATTATCAAATGGGGAAATTGATGTATTAATAGGTACACATAGTTTACTAGAAGAAAATGTTGTATTTAAAAATTTAGGACTTGTTGTAACAGACGAGCAACATAGATTCGGAGTAAGACAAAGAAGCACACTAAACAGCAAGGGAGAAAATCCAGATGTATTGGTAATGACTGCTACTCCAATTCCAAGAACATTGGCATTAATACTATATGGAGACCTAGATATTTCTATAATAGATGAACTTCCTCCAAATAGAAAGAAAATAGACACATTTGCAGTAAGTAAAGGAATGGAAGATAGAGTAAATGGATTTATAAAAAAACAATTAGATGAAGGAAGACAGTGTTACATTGTATGTCCATTAGTAGAAGAATCAGAAGAAATAGATGCAAAGGCTGTTTTAGATGTATATAAGAAATATAAAGAAATATTTTCTAATTATAGAGTTGAGTATATTCATGGAAAGTTAAAACCTAAAGAAAAAGACCAAATTATGCAAGAATTTAAAGATGGAAAAATAGATATTTTGATTTCTACAACAGTAATAGAAGTTGGTGTAGATGTTCCTAATAGTAATATAATGGTAATAGAAAATGCAGAAAGGTTTGGACTAGCAACACTTCACCAATTACGTGGAAGAGTAGGGCGTGGAGAATACAAGTCATATTGTATTTTAAAATATGAAGGCAAACGGAAAAAACACAAAAGAAAGAATGAAAATAATGTGCCAAACAAATAATGGATTTATTATCTCTGAAAAAGACTTAGAGTTAAGAGGCTCTGGTGAATTCTTTGGTACAAAACAACATGGACTTCCGGAATTTAAAATAGCAAATTTATTTGAAGATATTGAAATATTAAAAAAGGTACAAAATGTTGCAATAGGAATTATGGAGGATGATCCAAATTTAACAAAAGAAAAGAATTTAGAGCTAAAAAAACAAATAGAAAATAAGTTTAAAAACAGAATAGAAATATAAATTGGAATTTGTAATCCGTATAAAATCACCATTTTTACTAAAAATAGTAAAAGAGGTGGTTTTTTTATGTTTAATTTTAATACAGATTTAGCAGATGAAAGAAGAGATATTTTTAAAAAAGCAAATAATTTAGAAGAAATTCCAGGAATAGAAACTGAAACAGTAGAAGAAGACAAAAATATAAAAACTAATAGAGTAAAAATTATAAACAAACAAGGAGAAGAGGCAATAGGTAAGCCAATAGGAACATATGTTACAATAGACGTGAAAAACCTAAGAGTTGCAGAGACAGAAGAAATACAAAAAGCTTCTGAAATTGTTACAAAAGAGCTAAAAGAGCTAATTAATAAACACACAGATAAAGAAGGAGACATTTTAGTAGTTGGGCTTGGAAATGTATACGTAACACCTGATTCATTACGGACCTAAAGTGGTAAATGAAATAGATATAACAAGGCATTTACTAAAATATGCTCCACAATATTTAGAAGAGGGAGCAAGACCTGTTAGTGCAATAGCTCCAGGGGTTTTGCGGAACAACAGGAATAGAAACAATGGAAGTAATAAAAGGAATAGTTGATAATATAAAACCGAAACTTATAATTGTAATAGACAGCCTAGCTTCAAAAAGTATTGAAAGAATAAGTAGCACAGTGCAATTATCAGATACTGGTATAGTTCCAGGGGCTGGTGTTGGAAATGCAAGAAATGAAATTAGCCAAAATACACTTGGAATACCAGTAATTGCAATGGGGGTTCCGATGGTAGTAGAAGCTGCAACAATTGCTGCAGATAGTATAGATGTTTTTATAGAAAAATTGCAAAATGAAGGAGAGTCAAATGAATATTTAAATAAACTAAGAGATGAGGAAAAATATGGAATAATAAAAGAAGCTCTTGTCCCAAAAGAATTTAATTTGATTGTTACGCCAAAAGAAATTGATGACTTAATAGAGAATATGAAAGATGTTATAGCAAGGGGAATAAACTTTGCACTATAATTTAATTCAAAATTAAATAAATTCCATAAATTAAAAGTAAGTGAATAGGATAAAATAAGTATAGCAAATGTTTTGTATTTTTGCCTTTTTTACCATTGTATGCAGCAAAAAATAAACAAGGAATTATTGTGCAAATAAATAAGTACAAATATTCTTTTGGAAAAATGCCATATTTAATGCATGGAATGAAATACCTTATCAATGTGGCTAAAATAAACAATATGCTAGAAGTGATAATATTGTCCTTAAACATATAAAAAATTAATATAATAGCAATTCCATATGCACCATAATCACAATGTGAAAACTGTGCAATAATGGCAAGAAAAATACTTGAAATAATTCCCAAAAATTTATACTTGCATTTATCATATATGTATATACTTAAAAGACCAAGCAATAGTGTAAAAAATATATTTAAAGAAAAATCTCTGGATATAATTGAATGAAATAACATAAAAGGAATTTGAGAAACAAGAGCAAACAAAAATAATCTTAAAAAGTATTTTTTAAGATTTTTTGTATGAATATATCCTTCTGAAATTTGAAATGCAAATATAGGAAAAGATAAACGACCAATATAATTAAAACAAGAAAATTTTCCAAATATAGCATAACCTAAATGATCTATAAACATTGTAATTATTGCGATTATTTTTAAAACAAAAGAACTCATCAAATTACCTCATGTGCTTTTTGTTTTATTTTATATCATATAAAACATAATATTGCAAATTGTAATTTGTGCAAGTAAATTATTTAAAAAAATTAAAATATTAAAAATGGAAAAAAGGTTGCGAATGGATTGAGCTTGAGGTAGAAATTGTTCTTCTATATGAGTAGGGAAT
>OIZL01001475.1_pt1 | contig 12568 bp, 14 predicted proteins | sample 1588541 | NCBI WGS metagenome assembly OIZL01 (sample SAMN03283285) | human gut metagenome | biome: human-associated habitat; material: feces | host: Homo sapiens | place: Peru | collected 2012 | reverse complement strand
ACTTTACTTAAATTATTTATAATGCGTTTGCCCTGTAATTGCTACCGATTTAAGTTTACATAAATTCTGTTTCTTACTATTATATATTCCATGATAAAAGCACAGATAAATGATAACGAGCTGAACAGCCATATTGACTCACTTGAAAAGGACGGACTTTCTATTTTTGTAATGGCGGACGGACGGGCAAGAGGCGCGCTTTTTCACGGAACGCGTTTTGTAAACCAGATGCGTTCTCAGCATAACCTTGGAATTCTTGAGACAATGGTTTTGGGACAGGCATCAATCTGTGCCGCTCTTATGATTCCCACGATGAAAGGAAAGGAGCATCTTACCTGGCATTATGACACAAACGGTCCTGCAAAAGGATTTTCTGTTGAAGCTGATTCTTCAGGCTATGTGCGCGGATTTTTGTATGAAAACCATATTCCTGTGGAAAAGCCTCTGGAAAGCTGGGATTTAAGTCCTTTTCTTGGAGACGGAACAATGACAATGTCAAAAGTTCACCCGGGCGACAAAGCTCCGCAAACCAGCTCTGTGGAAATTCTTTATAAAAACATAACCAAGGATTTGGCTTGGTTTTTTCAGCAGTCTGACCAGATTCGCACGGCGTTCAACACAAGCATTTTTATGGACAAAAGCGGACGTGTTATGGGCGCAGGCGGAATGTTTGTGCAGGTTATGCCTGAAACTGGCGGAACAAAAGATTCCGGCTCGAACACGGCAAGCGGCGCAGACCAGAAAGTTGACGAAGAGCTGATAGAAAAAATTGAAAACGCTTTTTCTGCCTGTCCTTCGCTTGGCAAGTGGTTTTCTGAAAAAGGCAAGACAGAAGACGTTGTGCACGGTCTTTTCCGCGAGTTTGAGCCTGCGATTGCAGTTGAGCGCGACATTATTTTTGACTGTCCGTGCAGCAAGGAAAAATATATCGGCTACTTAAAAACTCTTCCAAATAACGAGCTTGCCGATATAAAGCAAAACGGTCCTGACCCGCTTGAAATTGTCTGCCGTAACTGCGGAAGCGTCTACAAAATTCCTGTAAGTGAGATTTAGAAATAGGGAATGTAAGTGAACGTTCATATCTTTTGGATGTTTGGAAGATAAAAAAACAATTATTGGATTTGACGGTAAAACAGAATTGTTGTATATTAAAGAAAAGGAAATGCCCGATTCTTTGTCGGTCGTCTCCACAATGTTGGTTATAAAGCCGTCAAAGTAGGATTAGGACTTTTGGCGGCTTTACTTTTTAACTCTTTCTATCTTTCAGGTAAGAAAGGGCTGTAAGAATCAGAATAGCTAAATCAATAGCCAACGAAATGATTTCGTATATCGTCATCTTCAGTAAGCCTCCCTTATGCAAATTCCGGCAGAGCCAGTTTGAGTTTGGGAGACACCGCCTTTAGAATCAAGGCATTTCCGATAACCAGTTTATCGTATTTTATTCTTACTGTAAATGCGTAGAGTAGGAATGTTTTTGCGTTTCTTTCTTTGCTCAATTTTTAACTCGACATATCCTTAGAATAACTCTATAATGAATCGTGAAAAAAAATCTTGACACGGGAGAACTTATGCCCATAATCTTGTCAGAACTCAGAACTCAGAACTCAGAACTCAGAACAGGTGAACTGTCTTTAGCTAATTACATAAAATATATACAAACAAAAGACCGTTGTGTCGGAATGAGGTGCATATTATGCGCACATTTTAGGCATGACGGTCTTTTTGCGTTTAAATGGAATTTTTCCGAATGCAGTTTTTTTGCCTGGGGAGCTTTTAGAAAAATTCCGAACGCTGACTTTTTTATTAGGGAGCTTTCGGAAAAATTCCAAAGACAAACTTTTTGCTTAGGAAGCGTTTGGAAAAATTCCGCGGGCAGGCTTTCTTCTTAGGGAGTATTCGGAATAATTCCGCAAGGAGACTTTGTTTAGTACCTTCGGAAAAATTCTGCAGTAAATGTGAACTGTCATTGTCGTGCTTGATATCGCGATGTTTGCATAGCAAACTCGGTTAGCAATCTTTTGATACAGATTTCCGGGGCAAGCCAGAAAATGACAGGAATAAATAAAAGTGCCGGCTGGAGAGTCGGAGATGGAGGTTGAATGAATAAGGTAATTTCTAAGGTTCGTGTAACAGAAGTTGACGGGCTTAGCGATGCGCTTGTGCGGCTTTACAAGGCGGATGAAGGTGTTTCTTCAGATGTGTTTTTGAAAAGCGTGATGGACGAGATTGAAAAGCTTTCTGTTTCGATTACAACCGCAATCAAGCAGGACAAGGTTTTGAGCAATCTTGAGGAAGCAGACGGCGTGCGCGATGAGGCTGTAAAAAATCTTTCAACGTTGTTGGACGGCTACTCTGTATTCCCTGTCGCGGCAAAAAAAGAGGCGGCGCAAAAACTCAAAACTGTTTTTGACAAGTACAGAAAATCAATCATAACGGCAAACTATGTAAGCGAGTCTTCGCTGATTGAAAGCCTGCTGGAAGATTTTTCCAAGGAAGAAGAAACAGTTTCTTTACTTGACGGCGTAAAGGAAATCTTGGAGCAAATCCGCTCTGCGCAGGATTCATTTGTAAAGGCAAGCGACGAGTACAATGCGGCTTCCACGGTAAAAACAGAAAGCGCCTCATCATTAAAAAAGCCTCTTCTTTCTGCAATCAACGACAAGCTTATTCCGTACATTACAGCAATGAAAATGGCGAACAGCGCAGTGTACGCAGACTTTGCGACAAAAGCGGAAGGCGAAATTAAGCGCGTAAACGAAATCGTCTTGCGCCGCGGGAAATAAGAGAAGATTGCCATATTTAGGCACGGCAATAAAAAACAATTCTATTTGTATTTTTTGGAGGAAAAGAAAATGAAAAAGATTGCTAAAATTTTGGCTATGTTTGCGGTTTTTGCTTTGGCATTTTCATTTGCAGGATGCAAAAGTGATGATAGCGACAGTTCGGATGATGACGTAACAATTAGCGGTGGTTCAACTTCTGGAAACGGCTCGTCTAATGGCTCTAGCAGTGGTTCTAACACAAGCGGGGGGGGGGAATAGCGGAAATACATCGGATAATACTTCTGGAGGCAGTTCAAGCGGTGGAAGTGATACAGGTGATTCTTCTGGAAGTGGTTCTGAAAGCGGCAGTACTACCGGCGGTACAACTTCCGGCGGCGGTACAGAAAGCGGTACTACCGGAGGCACAACCTCTGGCGGCGGTTCAGAGAGCGGCAGTACCGGTGGTTCAAGTTCTGGTAGTACTGAGCAGGTTTCAGAAGTCTTTGTGGAAATTCCTGCCGCTTCAATAAAGGGAACAGAAAACTGGAATCCAAAATCATACGTATTTGTAAGCGGACGTGCGTTCAAAATTGCCTCGTTCTACATGAGCGACCATCCTGTAACGCGAGGAGAATACAAGGCAGTTATTGGAAGCGACCCAAGCGATGCCAGCGCTTACGACAAGGACGGAAACGAACTTAAAGGTGATGATGTAAAAAACAACCCTGTAAACAATATCACCTGGTATGACGCGCTTGTATACTGCAACACACGTTCTATAAAGGAAAAACTTACACCTTGCTATACAATTGACGGAAAGACAGACCCAAAAGATTGGGGAACAGTTCCGGTTTCAAGCGACAGCACATGGAATGCCGCAACATGCGACTTTAAAGCAGACGGCTACCGTCTGCCGACAGAAGCTGAATGGGAATGGGCAGCACGTGGCGGCAAAGACTATACTACTTATGCCGGAAGCAACGACATAGATGAAGTAGCCTGGTATACAGTAAATACGAACGATACCGGAACAAGGGATGTAAAAACGAAAAATCCAAACGGCTACGGACTTTACGACATGAGCGGAAACGTATGGGAATGGTGCTGGGACTGGGATGGAGATATATCAAGCGACACTCCAAGCACAGGCTCGGCCTCGGACTCTTGCCGTGTGCGACGCGGCGGCTGTTGGTACCTCGACGCCAAATATGCGCAGATTGCCCTCCGGGAACACGACTTCCCGAACTTCCGCAGCAACTACCGTGGCTTGCGCGTTGTCCGCACTGCAAAATAGCGTTGGCTAGTTCTATAAGCGAGATTATTTAGCAAGAGTTGTCATTATCCGGCTTGACCGGATAATCTCCCGCAAAGCAATTGGATAGATTATCAACCGAGTTTCTTTCAGAAACATCGCAGGGTCAGGCCAGAAAATAACAGAAATAAATAAAAGTGCCGGCTAGAGATTCTAGCTGGCTTTTTTGTTTTCTTAATCCATTTCGATTTAAAATAAAAAACTGCCGAAGCCCACCCGCAACGACAGTGAAAACATCTTTAAAGCAATAAAAGTATTGTTTTTATTATATATCAGCTTTTAGTTAAAGTCTATTATTAGTTTAAAAAAGCGTTTTTTTATTCAATATGAATATGCCCTTGAACACTGCCTTAAAAGGTCTTAAAATAGAGCAATGAAAATCGCAAAGAAGTTATTAAAGGCTACGCGGATTTTTTCAGCGTTTATATTGTTTTCTATTTTTGCCTCGCAGTGTTTTTCGCAGTCTAATTCTTCAAGCTCAGACATAGATTCAGCAAAGCAGCGTCAGTTTCTTAAGGTTATAGATCAGCTGTATTATTTTATTCAGCAGAATTATGTGGAAGAAGTTGATCCGCAGATTTTGTATGAAGGCGCGTTAAAGGGAATGCTGGGCGCGCTTGACGATCCTTATTCAGTTTACATGGCGCAGTCTGAATGGAGAAGCCTTACCGACACAACTGTTGGAAACTTTGGCGGCGTTGGACTTTCAATAACAAAGCCTCTTGTTTCCACAGAAGAAAAGCCTGCCTATGTTGAAGTTGCCGAGCCTATAGAAAACACTCCGGGCGCAAAAGCTGGAATTCAGTCTGGGGATTTGATTGTTGCGGTTGACGGTGTGGACACATCTACGATTACAATGGATGAAGTTTTGAGTATGCTGCGCGGAACTGTCGGTGAAAGTGTTACTGTAAAAATACGCAGAAGAAATACTCTTGAATTTGAGCGGACTCTTGTGCGCGCTGTTATTCAAAATCCGTCTGTAAAATATGGAATGATTGAAGGTGAAAAAATCGGCTATTTGCGTCTTACAGAATTTTCTGTGAACACTGCGGCAAAAGTTCAGGAAGCTTTGGATTCATTCAAGGAAGCTTCGTTTAACGGACTTATTATAGACTTGCGGAACAATGGCGGCGGACTTTTGGACAGCGCGGTGGACATTGCGGATAAATTTATTGATGAAGGCATAATTGTTTCTACAAAAAGCCGGCTTGCTTATGAAAATGCGGTTTATCATGCTGTAAAAAGAAAAACTGTTGTGCGCGGCATTCCGATTGTTGTTCTTATAAACAGGGCGACTGCCAGCGCAAGCGAAATATTGAGCGGAGCTTTAAAAGACACAAAGACTGCGTACCTTGTAGGTGAAAAATCATTTGGCAAAGGAAGCGTTCAAGTTCCGCGCGGACTCGTAAACAACGACGGATTTAAAATCACCGTGGCAAAATATTATTCTCCGAGCGACACAAATATTGACAAGATTGGAATCAAGCCGGATTTGGAAGTTCTTTATCCTGACTTCACAGAAGAAGAACAAAATGACTGGCACGCTCTTGAAGAATCGGGTGCAATTGCAGATTATGTGGATTCTCATCAGAACATGACAGAAGCGGAAATTGCTTCCTATGCAAAAACTTTGCAGACAAAATACAAACTTGAAGAGCGGCTTCTTAGAAAAATGATACGCAACGAGCTTGACAGGACACGTTCTCCTCGCCTTTACGATCTTGACTATGACAGTCAGCTTAAGGCGGCAATCGAAGTTATAAAGGGCGGAAACTTTGCGGAACTTATGGCTTCAACAAAAACCTTAAAAGAACAGCAGGAACAATGAGGCAGTTTATTGTAGAAACTCCGCTTGACTCTGATGGTTGCATTGGCATCCAAGGAAAAAAATATCATTACTTGAATTCTGTTTTAAGAGTAAAATGCGGCGATATGATTTACGCAAGACTTTTGGACGGTTCTCTCCAGCAGATGACTGTTGCAAAAATTGATTCTTGTGAAAAAAAAATAATTCTTCAGGCGGCAGGAAAGCTAAATTGCAATGATTCCATCTCGCAAGCCGCTCCTGTTTTGGAAAAGCCCAAGGCGGAAATTTATCTTTTTCAGTTTGAAGCAAAGCCTCCGAAAATGGATTTGATTATAAGGCAGGCAACTGAATGCGGAGTCTGCGGAATAATTCCAGTGGAAGGTGAATTCTGCCAAAAGGGAAACATTGAATCCGCTCGGAAAAAATCCGAATCTGGAGATGAACGCTGGCAAAGAATTGTAACGGAGGCAAGGCAGCAGAGTGGTTCTCCTGTTGAAACAAAAGTTTTTTATTCGGTTTCGGTGGAGGAGGCCTGCGGTTTTTGGAGCAGTTTGCAGGCGGAACACAAAGCGGCGCTTGTTCTTTATGAGCGCAGCGATGGAACAAAGAGCATTTATAATGCGCTAAAAAATGCCGATGTTATAAAAAAGGAAAATGCAAAAATTGCAGTTGCAGTTGGTGCGGAAGGCGGAATTTCTGTGCAGGAAATCAGCATTATGAAAGAAAGCGGATTTATTCCCGTGCATTTTGATACAAATATATTGAGATGCGAAACTGCTTCTTTGTATGGAATTGCGGCTTTGCAGACTGTTTTGAATGGAGAATAAAATGGCGGTTCAACGTATAAAACTACTCGGAGTTCCTGTGGATGTTTGTTCTAAGCAGGATTTGGAAGAAAAAATTTTGCAGCTCTTGGAAAAAAAAGGTCCTTCTCAAATTTCATTTATAACAATCTGGGACTTTATGAAAATCCGGTGCAAAAACGAATATGCGGAAAGCATAAGAAATGCCGACTTGATTTTGCCTATTTCAAAAAGCATTTTGTCCGGGGCAAAGTTTCTTAACAAGACAGTTCCTTTTAGGTATAATCCATTTGACGCGTTCATAAGCATTCTTTCTATTCTTGAAAGCCGCTACAAGTCGTTTTATATTTTCGGTGGAAGAAAAAAAGCCCTTGCTGCTGCGGAAAAAAATATGCGTTCTACTTTCCGCGGACTTCAGATTGTGGGAAGATGCGTTGGCTATTATCAGAAGCAGGACGAAGAAAATATTATTCAGGCGATTTCAAAAGCGTCTCCGTCTTTGGTTCTTGTGAGCGAAGGAATTAAAAAGAAAGATTTCTGGAGTTATTCAAATAAAGAAAAATTTTCTTCTGGAATTTTTTTGTATTACCGGGACGCAGTTGGAATCTTGAGCAAAAGAATTAAGCGTGTCAATCCAAAAGTTTTTGAAAAAGGTCATGAAGTTTGGGGCGAAATTATCAGAAATCCGCTTAGAATTTTTTTGATTTTTCCATTTTTGTGGTATATAATTCTTCTTGTCTGGACAAAACTTTTTAAAAAGGATTAGGGGCTTTTGTCAAGGGAGAGAATTTTAATAGTTTCAAGCCGAAAGGAATTTATTTCTTTTTGCAAAGTTGTTTTTGAGCGGGACTTTGATTTTTTTTGTGTGCAAACAGAAGAAATTTCTTTTGTCCGCCCGGAATTTTTTTTGGTTCTGGCAGTTTTAATAGACGGCTCTTGTTTTTCCTGTGGTGAATCTTCCTACATTTCTAAATTTTTTAAGAATACACTTGAACGTCCTATTTTTGTTTGCTTTAAAGAATCCGACTGCCTTAAATATGTTTCTGCGCTGGTAAAATTGAAAGGCGAGTTTTCTTCTTCTGGCAAAGATTTGTTTTGTGCCGAAAAACTGGATGAATGTATTTGCGCGGAAAACAATTTGTGCCTTGGATTTAAAGCGCAGATTGAAATTGCCTGCAAGAGCGATTCCACAGTTTTGCTGCTTGGTGAAAGCGGTTCTGGAAAAAATCATACTGCCCGTTTTATCCACGAAAATTCAATAAGAAAAAACAGCAAATTTACTTCTTTTAACCTTGCTGAAATAAATCCGAATTTAATTGAAAGTTCACTTTTTGGCTCTATAAAAGGTTCTTTTACTGGAGCGGAAGAAAACTCTGGAATTTTTGAAGAAGCTTCTAACGGAACACTTTTTATTGATGAAATTTGCGAACTGAGCCTTGAAAGTCAAGGAAAATTTCTTGGAGTTTTGGATTCAAGGGAATTCAGCAAAGTAGGAAGCAGCAAAAAGCTTGGTCTTGATGCGCGTCTTATTTTTGCAACAGACTCAAAAATTTCAGAGCTTGTGGAAAAAAATCTTTTTAAGAAGCAGCTTTTTTATAGAATCAGCGTTCTGGTTATAAATGTTCCGCCTCTAAGAGAACGCAAAGACGAGCTTGTAAAAATTGCGGAGGACTGCGCTTCTGTGTTTGGCAAAAAACTTTCTTCCTGCGCAATTAAAAAACTTCTGGATTTTTCTTGGCCGGGAAATATCAGGCAGCTGAAAAACTGCATTGAGCGTTCTTGTGTCAGCGCAAAAAAAGAAATTCTCTTTGCTGATGACATTATCTTTTTTTAGAAAGTCCTGCCGCTTTGTCGAATATTTTTTCTATATATTGCGCTTCTCCTTCGCTTAATGCCGAGCGGGACAAAATATCGCGCCAGAAAATTTCCATGTCCTTGCGTCCTGTAACAGAAAAAAATCCGATTTTCTGAAGATTGTCTGCGATTGTTGTTACAGTTTTTTTCAGCCTTTTTGAATCTATTGGTGTGTAACCGATTTTGTTTTTTTCATTGTAGCGGAACAAAGTGTAGCACATAATCTGCACGGCATGGCTTAAGTTCAGCGAGCCGAATTCTTCACTTGAAGGAATTGTAACGCCCATTTCGCATTCAAGGATTTCGTTGTCGTCAAGTCCGGTTCTTTCGTTGCCAAACACAACTGCGACTTTTCCGCCTTTTTTTTCTGTTCCTGAAATTTTATTGGCGGTTTTTGCAAATTCTTCAGGTAGAAGAAGCTTGCCTTTGCGCTTTTTTCCTCTTCTACGCGTTGTTCCGCATGAGCAGACACAGTCAGAACAGGCTTCGGTTATTGAAGAGAAATATTCGGCGTTGTCAAAAATATACGACGCATGGATTGCAAGAACGTGGACTTTTTCCAAGTCGATTTCTTCTTTTTTTCCTACAATCCGCAGTTTATGAATTCCGTTGTTTGCCATTGCCCTGCAAGCGGCTCCGATGTTTCTAGGTTCTTCCGGGCGCGATAAAACTATAACGATATTGTCTAAATTCATAAAATTTGCGGGTTAGCCTAAAAAAACATTTCCATTCTGGTCTATTACGATAATTGCTTTGCAGTCGGAACATCTGAATCGTCCGCTTTTTACGGCTTTTAGTTTTTTGGAGCAAACTGGGCAATCAAAGATTTTTGGAAATGTTGAAATATTATCATCTTTTTCTTTCTTCAAATATTCTTCCGCATCTTCTACGGATTCTTTCATATTGAAAACCTGGCTGAATCCCAAGAGCTGGAAAACTTCAAAGACTTTTGGCTGAATTCCTGTAAAAACAATTTCGCCGCCGTTTGCCTTTGCATTTTTTTCAATTGAAGTGAGCGAACCTATTCCAGTCGAAGAAACGTAAGTCAGGTTTTGGCAGTTAAAAACAATGTTCTTGAATCCGGCTGAAATAATTTTTGCTGTCTGCTTTTGAAAATAATCTGAATTGTATGTATCGATGTATCCGCTAAGCGTTACAAGGATAGAATTTGAGGCTCCTTCAATTTTGCTAAGGAAAATCTCAAGGCTTCCGTCTTTTTCGTCATTAAAGCCTGGCACCAAGTCGTTGTTATCCATGTCATGCGCTCCAGAAAACATATTTTTAGGGGATACTCAAATACTATATCGAATTTCGCTAGCTGTCAAATTGACCGCGGATTTTGCCTTAATTGTAAAGTTCACGTCTTTTTGATATAATTGAATTCTATTTTTAGACTTGATTTTGAATCAGTATGAAAGCAGCTAAAAATGGGGAGGAGGCTATTTTAATGATAAGAATTCAGAAAGCTGATGAAGTTGAAGAAGAGTTTTTTTGTACCCGCAATTTTGGAGAATCCATAGAGTCAGTCCGCGATATTTTAAGAAATGTAAAGCTAAGAAAAGATGAAGCCTTGCGCGAGTACAGCAAAAAATTCGATTTGGCTTCTCCCTATAATTTAAAAATTCCAGAGGAAACTTTAAAAAATGCTGCAGAAAAAATGCACTCGGAAAATCCTAAGCTTTATGATTCTCTTTGCTATTCCAGAGACTTGGCTGTGCGTTTTGCAAAGAGACAAAGAGAATCTTTTGATGACTTTGAAATTGAGCTTGAGCCGGGAATTTTTACAGGCCAGAAAAATATTCCTGTTGAAAAAGCCGGGCTTTATGTTCCTGCAGGAAGATTTCCGCTTGTTTCAACTGTTGTAATGACAAGTTCTCCTGCAATTGCTGCCGGTGTAAATGAAATTATTCTTTGCACTCCTCCGCGGAAAAATCCGGATGGAAGCGGCAAGCCTTATGCTGACGAAAACATAATGGCGGCATCTTATATCTGCGGAATAAAAGAAGTGTTTGCTTGCGGTGGCTCGCAGGCAATTGCGGCAATGGCATTTGGCACAGAGTCAATTCCTGCTGTAGATGTTATTGTCGGTCCGGGAAATAAATATGTTGCGGAAGCAAAAAGACTTGTTTACGGAACTGTTGGAATTGACATGATTGCAGGTCCTACAGAAGTTTTTATAATTGCTGACAAGACTGCGAATCCTGTTTGGGTTGCGGCGGATCTTTTGGCGCAGGCGGAACATGATGTTGTGGCTCAGCCTGTAATGGCAACAGACAGCATGGAGCTTGCAGAAAAAGTTTCCAATGAAATTGAAAAGCAGCTTGAATCTTTGCCTACAAAAGCGACTGCGGAACAAAGCATAAATACTTTTGGGCGAATAATTGTTACTGAAAATCTTGAGCAGGCGGCGGAACTTGCAAATAAAAAAGCTCCGTAGCATTTGGAGCTTGCGCTTGATTCTAGCCTTGAGCGAGAAAAAATCCAGTCTCTGGTTCATAATTACGGCTCGCTTTTCATTGGACACGGTGCTGCGGAAGTTTTCGGGGATTACGCCGCTGGCTTGAACCACACATTGCCGACTTCTGGAAGCGCAAGATTTACAGGCGGCTTAAGCGTCCGTTCATTTATAAAAACTGTTACAACTTTGCGCACAGACAATACAAAATCCGGCGCAAAAAAATCTGCTGAATCTGCTGGATATTTGGGAGATGCTGAAGGACTTGCGGCTCATGCAAAGGCGGCAAGATTAAGACTTGAATAAAATTTTAAGGCTGGAAAAAATGCGAATATGTAAACTTGGTGAAGATGTTTTAAGGCAGAAATGTGTTTCCGTTGAATCTAATGAGATAAACGATGAACTTCGCGCCACTTTAAATGAAATGTTTGAAACAATGATTAGCGCGGACGGCGTTGGTCTTGCTGCTCCTCAAGTTGGAATTTCAAAAAGATTTTTTGTAGTTATTTCAGATGACAATGTACGCCGAGTCTTTATCAACCCTGAAATTATAAAAACTTCTGCGGAAAATTCAGAATATGAAGAAGGTTGCCTTTCCCTTCCGGGAGTGTCTGAAAAGATTGTCCGCCCTGTAAAGATTTCTGTCAGCGCAATTGACGAAAATGGAAAGCGTTTTGTTCTTGATGATGTCGATGGACTTCTTGCGAGAATCATTCAGCATGAAAATGACCATTTGAATGGAATTCTTTACATTGACAGGGGTGATGAGGAATTTAAAAATAAAACCGTAGAACTTTTTAAGAAAAAGGCAGAACGTGCACAGAAAAAACTTGCAGAAAAAGAAGCAAAAAAACGCAGTCTTGAAGCAAAACTTGCTGCTAAAAATGCCAAAAAAGGAAAATAAATGCTGAAAGTTTTGTTTGGCGGAAGTCCGGCTTGTGCGGCAAAAGCACTGGAACTTATTTTAAAAGACAGCGCAATGTCAAATTCAGTGCCGGAAGAAGAATATAAAATTGTCGGTGTTCTTACAAATCCTCCGTCTGCGCAGGGCAGGCACAAGGAGCTTATTCCGACAGAAGTTGAGCAGTACGCGATTATTTGGAACCGGGCAAGAAATGATAATCTCGCGGTTTTTACTCCAGAACATATAAAGCAGCCTGAACGCGAGCAAATTGCAAGCCTTGAGCCGGATATTTTTGTCTGCTTTGCCTATGGGCATATTCTTGGTCCCAAGTTTTTTTCTTTGTTTAAATTCGACTTGCTAATTGATAATTAGCACATAGCGATTACGATCATATGGGAGATAGTATTTATTTAGTTAATAAATTTAAAATAGATAACATATATATTAACAGTAATAAGCTAAATTATTTGGAAAATAAACTTATTAAGGCATCAAGTTTAAAAAAATACCAGTTAAAAAATTATATAAAGGTAATATAATTGATTTTAATGGTATAAAATTATATAGTTTGAATAAAAATAATAATGATGAAAACTCATCAAGTATTGTTTTATATTTAAATATGTATAATAAAAAGATGTTATTTACTGGAGATATACCTAAAAGTGTTG
>OIZL01001474.1_pt1 | contig 12577 bp, 16 predicted proteins | sample 1588541 | NCBI WGS metagenome assembly OIZL01 (sample SAMN03283285) | human gut metagenome | biome: human-associated habitat; material: feces | host: Homo sapiens | place: Peru | collected 2012 | reverse complement strand
AATGGGGACAGACCCCTTTTGTTTAAATTTAAACAAAAGGGGTCTGTCCCCATTAGTTCTATTTTTTTATTACATTTCTTTAATAAATTTATTACCAATATTGCAAATATTATAAATAACCTATATAATAACCAGTAAGGGGGAATAGAGAGTGGAAAAAAAGACAAGAAATTCTTTAATTGCACTTGTGGCTATAATAGTAGTAATTCAGATATTTTTTAGTTTAGTTTCATTAATCAAAACTAATAAAAATTCGAAAGCTGAAAGTGAAAAAATAAGTGCTAAAACTTTTAAAATTATTTCAAGTTCTGAAAATAAGGATTTAGAAGAAATAGTAAAAAACTATGCTAGGCTAAAAAATTATAATATAGAAATAGAATATGCAGGAACTTTAGATATTATGCAAAAGCTAAATCTAAAAGAAAACTATGACGCAGTATGGACATCTAATTCGATTTGGCTATATATGTTAAATAATGATGTTAAAGTTTCAAACTCAAAGTGTACAAGCATTAACCCAGTAATATTTGCGATTAATAAAACAAAAGCAAAAGAACTAGGTTTTATTGATAAAACAGTTTATATGAAAGATATTTTAAATGCAATAAGTTCAGGAAAACTAAAATTCAGCATGTCAAATCCTACTAGCACAAATAGTGGGGCATCTGCATATTTAGGATTTTTATCAACGTTTGCAGGAAATCCAGAGGTTATAAAAAAAGATAATCTAGAGGATAAAAAACTAAAAGAAAACCTAATCTCCTTATTTACAGGAATGGAAAGATCTTCAGGAAGTGAAGACTTTTTAGAGGAGCTGTTTTTAAACGGAGATTATGAAGCAGTTGTTACATATGAATCCTCTATAATTAATATTAACAAACAATTAATAGAACAAGGTAAAGAGCCATTATATGCGATATACCCAGTTGATGGAGTTTCAATTTCAGATTCACCATTTGCATATATAGATAATAAAGATGAGAAAAAGAAAGAAATTTTTATAGACTTGCAATCGTATATTTTGAGTAATGAAGGACAGAAATTATTACAAGAAAAAGGAAGAAGAACTTGGTATGGAGGAATATCTAATGATGCTGATAAAACGATATTTAATCCAGAATGGGGAATAGATACAAGTAAGTATATATCTCCAGTAAAATATCCTAATACACAAGTAATAAAATTAGCATTAAATTTATACCAAAATGAGTTAAGAAAACCAGTACATGTAGTCTTTTGTCTAGATTATTCAGGAAGTATGAGTGGAGAAGGAAAAGAAGAACTAGTGAAAGCAATGGAATACATATTAACAGAAGAAGCAGCAAATGATTTTTTACAGTTCTCGGAAAAGGATAAAATTGATATAGTTCCATTTAGTGGTAGAATATTAAACCATTGGAAAACTGAAAAAGGTAATGATACTAATACACTATTAGAAAACATAAAAACATTATCACCAAATGGAAGTACTGCAATATATGATGTTGCAGCATATAGTTTAGACTTGTTAAAGAATGAAGATTTAAATAAATATAATGTTTCAATAATATTAATGACAGATGGAGCAAATAACATGGGATCATATGCTAATTTACATGATAGCTATAAAAAGGTAAATAAGAATATACCTATATATTCTATAACATTTGGAGATGCATACGAAGGCGATTTAATAGATATTGCTGACTTAACGACAGGTAGAGTATTTGACGGAAAAACAGATTTAGTTAAAGCCTTTAAAGAGGTTAGAGGATATAATTAAAAAACATGTGGAGGAAATAACATTGAAAAATTCAAATTTAGTGTCAGCAATTTTGCGGAGGTGTGTTTTTTGCTGTTCCTTATGTAGGATTGTCTGTTGGAATTATCCCATCACTATTGATTGGAGCAACAGCATATGGAGCAGGAGAGTTAGTATTTCACTATTCTAATAAAGAGACTAAAAATGAAAATATAAGTTTAAAAGAAATATTAGAAAATGCAAGAAGTAAAAACAGCAAAATAGAGCAAATAATTCCACAAATAGAAGATGAGGAATTAGTTAGTGAAATCAAGGAAATTAATGATACAGTTAAAAAAATCATAGATGCAATTGAAAAAAAACCAGATAAATATGAAAAAGTCAACAATTTTTTTGATTATTATTTACCAGTAACAATTAATATTTTAAATAGATACGATGAAATTGAAAATCAGAGTTTAAATACAGAAGAATCAAATAAATTTATGAATTCTACTAAGAATATGGTAAAAAAGATAAATAAAGCATTTAAAGTTCAACTTGCAAATATATACCAAGCTGATATAATAGACACAGATGCAGAGATGAAAGTCTTTGAAAATATGCTTAAATCAGATGGGTACCAAGATGATGATTTTAATATAAGTAAGGGGGAGAAAAAGTGAATAAGAAACAAATAATTGGAATAGCTATATTTGCTGTACTTGTCATATTAATAATTTGCATAAAAACTATAAGTGATAAAAATATTAATAATATCAGTAATAAAGAGTTGACAAATGTATATGTAGCTACAGGAGGAGGAAAAGAAAACTTTATTGCTGATGAAGAAGTAATAAAAATAATGCAAGAAAGATATAATTTAAATGTTATATACGATAACTGGAGTAATGGTAAATTAATAAAAAATGAGTTGGTAAGAGAAGACAAAACAACAAAATATGATGCAATGTTTTGCTCTGACCAAAGATTTTACGATTATTATAAATTACCAGCTAATAAAGAAAATGGAGAAGCAAGTAGATATTCAGTATTGAATGGTGGGCTAACTCTTAATACTCCAATTGTAATATATAGTTGGGGAGAAGTTGTAGATGCTTTAATAAAGGAAAATATAGTTACAGAAAAAGATGGAGTATATTACATTTCTGACATGAATAAAATTTTAAATTATATTTTGGAAGGAAAAAAATGGTCAGACATTGGTTTGAAAAATCTATATGGAAATATAAATATAGCTTCAACTGACCCTGTTACATCATCACCTGGAGCAACATATTATGGATTGTTATTATCAATTATGTGTGATGGAACAATAAACGAAGAAAATTTAACAAAAAACTTACCAAAACTAAAAGAATTTTATGAAAAATCTGGATATATGAATAATACACCAGCTGATTTATTTGAAAGATATTTAAAAACTGGAATGGGCGGAGAGCCTATGATAGTTGATTATGAAAAAAGTATGATAGACTTTGCAAATGAAAATCCAGATGGGTTTGCACAAGTTAAAGACGATATAAGAATTCTATATCCAACACCTACAATATGGAATTCACATTGTATTGCTACATTTACAGAAAATGGTAATGCTTTCTATAATGCTTTTGAAGATAAAGACATTCAACAAATTGCATGGTCAAAATATGGATTTAGAACAGGAATTACTGGCGGAAGTTACGATGTTGCTTCGTTAGGAATAGGAATACCACAAAACATTACAAGTACAGTTTCAAGTTTAAAAATGGACGTATATAATAAATTAATAGATTATTTAAAATAATAAATAAATGGAGGTTATTATGGAGAATTTAGAATTAAAGGTAGAAAAGGAAATAAAGAAAGAAGAAGTTGAAAACCTATTAGAAAAAGATAAAAAGGTTACAAATGAAAAAATAGAAGAATCATTGAACTATGATGCTTTATCAGAAGAAGAAAAAAGTGCAATAGATGAATTTAATAAAAAAATAAATGTAGAAGATTCGACACAAGTTTTACACTATGGAATAAAAGCGCAAACCAATATTTCACAATTTTCAGATAGTGTTTTAGAAGGCGTAAAAACAAAAAGTACAGGTGAAGTAGGAGATTTATTAGCAGATTTAGTGGCACAAATAAAATCTTTTGACTCAGACATAGCAAATGACAATAAAACTATATTTGGAAAACTTTTTGGAAGTGCAAAAAAGCAAATTGACAAAATCATTTCGAAATATGGAAAAATAGAAAATAATGTTGATAGAATAGAAAAGGAATTAGAGAAACACAAATTACAAATGCTAAAAGATATTACAATATTTGATACTATGTATGAAAAAAATCTAGAATATTTTAAAGAATTGTCTTTGTACATTATTGCCGGAGAAAGAAAAATAGAAGAATTAAAAAATGAAGTATTACCAGCATTGCAAAAGAAAGCTCAAGAATCAGGAGAACAATTAGATGCACAAAAATACACAGATATGCAAAACACAATTAATAGATTTGAAAAGAAGATATATGACTTAAAAACAACAAGAGTTATTTCAATTCAAATGGCTCCACAAATACGTTTATTGCAAAGTAATGAATCAGAATTAGTAGAAAAAATACAAGCATCTATAATAAATACTATTCCATTGTGGAAAAACCAAATTGTATTAGCATTAGGTATTAATAATGCTAAACAAGCTTTAGGTGCTCAAAAGGCTGTTTCAGACTTAACTAATAATATGTTAAAGAAAAATAGTGAAGTACTAAAACAGGGATCTATTGAAATAGCTCAAGAATCAGAAAGAGCAATAGTAGATATAGAAACACTACAAGCAACAAATAAAAATATTATAGAAACTCTTGATAAGGTTATAGAAATACATGAAACTGGTAGAGAAAAACGTCAAGAAGCAGAACAAGAACTATTAAATATAGAAAAAGAACTTAAAGACAAAATGATAGAAATCAAAACAAAAACTAATTAGTTTAGGAGCTGTTTAAATGGGACAAGATTATTTTAAGGATATATATAGTGATTTTTTTGAGAAAAGTCTAATTCAAGAAGAAAGTATAACAAATTCTCAAGAAGAATTTAACCAAGAGCAGTTAAAAGAAAAAGTAAAAGATATAAGTGAACAAATTAATGACTTATATATAACACATGAGTCAAAGGACATATTAAAGAGAATAATCGCATATATGCAAAGGTATAGAGCTAATGTGGAAAAAAAGTACATACCATTTAATTTATGTATATGTTCAAAAGAGCCTGAAATAACAACTAAAATTATACAAATACTAGAAGAAGCGAATATACAGTTATCATATTTAAAAAGAGGAAAGAAGCAAGAAATGTCGCTATATAAAGTAGAAGAATTGAAACAGATAGAGGAAATATATAGTGAGAAAAATAATATAATTGTGATAAAGGACTTTGAAGAGATTAATAATAAAGAAATAAAACTAAAAGAGGCAATTATGCATGAAATAGAAATGCATATAAAAAATACAGAAGAAAAAGATTTAACTATAATTGTTTCAAGTAAAAAAGAACATATTGAAAATTTAAAGGATAGTTTATTTGTTTTTGAAATTGATTATGAAAAACCAGAGGTTCAAGAAGTATATCAAGAAGTTTTAGATAACCTACAAGAAAATAGTTATATAGAAGATCAAGTACAACCTAAATTAATAGATTATATTGCTACGACATATCCTAAAACAGATTTAACATATTCAGAATATAGGGATAGGCTTATAAATAAAATTTTATTTAGTAAAAATGACAGAATTACAACTAAAGATATACCAGATTATGAAAAAGAAAAAACTTTAGATGAAATATTTAAAGAGCTGAATGAACTAGTAGGATTAAGTAAAGTAAAACAAGTATTAAATGAATTAGTTAATCTTATAGAACTAAAAGATAAATCTAAAGGAGACCTAGATATTAAAAGTACAAATTTGCACATGGTATTTTTAGGAAATCCAGGAACAGGTAAAACTACAGTAGCAAGGCTAATTGCTCAAATATTGTATAATCTAAAATATATAAAACAGAATAAATTAATAGAAGTATCGAGCAAAGACTTGGTAGCAGAATACGTTGGACAAACAGGACCAAAAACAATGGCAATCATAGAAAAGGCAAAAGGTGGAGTTCTATTCATAGATGAAGCATATACATTAGCAAGTAGCTCTGGTACAGGAAACTCATATAATGAAGAAGCAATTGCGACCCTTATTCAAGAAATGGAGAATAATAGAGACAATCTAGTGGTAATATTTGCGGGTTATACAAAGGAAATGCAGGCATTTTTGAACTCAAATTCTGGTATAGTGTCTAGAATTGGATATACATTAGAGTTTGAAGATTATACAGAGCAAGAACTACTAGAAATATTTAAACTAATGCTAAAAAAAGCGGGATTCAAAATAACAGAGCAAGCATTAAATAAAGCCGAAAAGCTTATAAAAGAAGCCAAAATGTGTGTGAATTTTGGAAATGCAAGGTTTGTACGTAACATGTATGAAAAAACAGTAATAAAACATGCATCAAACACAAAAGGAAAAAAACAAAAAAATATATTAAAAACAATAGAAGAACAGGATATAAATATAGAAAATTTAAGTTAGTTTGGATAGGAAATTTATTTTTCCTATCTTTTTCTATTGCAATTTTGTTAATTAAATAATAAAATATAAAAATAAAAATATACTGTTATGAAGAAGGGAAATAGAAATGAAAATTTTATTAGATGCGATGGGAGGAGATAACGCACCAGAAGCATGCATTAGAGGCGCAGTAAAGGCAGTAAAAGAAATTAGATCAGAAATAATTTTAATAGGAAATGAAGAAGTAATTAAAAATAAAATAAAAGAAATATATGGAAAAGAAAATATATCAGAAATATCAGAAAGACTATCTATAAAAAAAACTACAGAAACAATAGAAATGGAAGATGTACCTACACAAGCCATTAAACACAAAAAAGATTCATCCATGGTAGTAGGGCTTAATATGCTTAAAGAGGAAAAAGGAGATGTATTTATTTCTGCAGGAAATTCTGGAGCATTACTAACAGGAGCAACACTATTAGTAGGAAGAATAAATGGTGTAGATAGACCAGCAATTGCACCAATGCTTCCATCATATAAAAAAGGATTAATGCTAATAGATGCTGGAGCAAATACAAATTGTAAACCAATAAATCTTTTACAATTTGCACAATTTGCAAACATATATTTAAAAAACATATATAAAATAGAAAAACCAGTAATTGGATTACTAAATATAGGAACAGAAGAAACTAAAGGAAACGATTTAATGAAAGAAAGCTATAAGCTTTTAAAAGAAAAATCAAAGGAATATGGAATAAACTTTATAGGAAATGTAGAAGGAAGAGAAGCTTTTTCTGGGGAAATAGATGCAGTGGTTACAGATGGATTTACAGGCAATATATTCTTAAAAACTGTAGAGGGATTTGGAAAGTTAGTAAAACGTTCATTGACGGAAAGCTTAAAAAAGAATATATTATCTACAATAGGCGCGATTCCAGCACTCCCTGGAATAAAAAGATTTAGTAAAACAATGGACTATAAAGAGTATGGTGGAGCCCTATTCTTAGGAGTAAAGAAGCCGGTTGTAAAGGCACACGGAAGCAGCGATGAATATTTATTTTATTTTACAATAAAGCAAGCAGAAAAATTTGCAGAATCAAAAGCAGTAGAAATTTTAAAAGAAGAATTTGAAAAGTTAAAATAAATTAGAAAAAACTATTGACAATATATTACAAACCATATAATATCTAAGTTAGTAAAAATAATAAAAATATAAGAGGAGGTGTATTATACCTATGAGTTCAGAAGAAATTTACAATAAAGTAAAAGAAATTATAGTAGAACAATTAGGAGTAGCTGAAACAGCAGTAGCATTAGATGCATCTTTTATAGATGATTTAGGTGCTGACTCTTTAGATATAGTTGAATTAATAATGGCATTAGAAGAAGAATTTGATATAGAAATTCCAGATGCTGATGCAGAAAAAGTAGTTACAGTAAATGATGTAGTAGAGTACATAAAAGATAATGCGTAGAAAATAAGTTAAAAAGGAGGCAATTTGCCTTCTTTTTTTCATATATATTACAGGAGCTTTAAGTTTTAAATACATAATTAAAATAAAAGACATTATATTAAGTGTTTTTAACAAATAACGTCGAAAATAGGTGGAATAGCTAAGTTTATGCGATTGAAATTAATTGTAATTACTAATAAGTTATAGTATATTCAAAAAGGTACAAGATATTATTTGTACAAATACTAAAGAAAGGGGAAAAAAAAGTGCAAAATTCTAGGACTTACTATGGTGGTACTTTTCTAGAGGAAGAAGATTTAAAAGAATCTAATATTAAACATAGAATAGAATTAGAGTATTATACGACTAAAAGACATATAAATGAATTTGAAGAAAATGAAAAAAATAGTTATGGAATTGAAATTATAAAAAAAGAATATATAGACAATGAAATTGGCATTGAAACAGGAATTAAACAGCAAGTTAGTGACAATGCAAAAAAAATAATTGAAATAATTGATACTTTAAAAAGATATAAAGTAACTCCAATAGGATTAAATGATGTATTAGAAGATTTGCTAAAAGCAAATTAGAAGAATGAACGAATGGGGACAGACCCCATTCGTTTTTTACGGTGCTCTAGGCAATTTCTACAATGTTTGCAAATTTAGGGCTGAACTTTAGAAACAAATTCTCAAAAATATATGAATATTGTTTACACAAAAAAATATTTAGTATATAATTCAAGAAATATAGTTAGAATAAAAGGAAAAATAAAATAAATGACTAATTTAATATACAGTATAAATAAAAAGGAGGTAGAATAACTAATTCTTTAGTTGTTCGTATATAAAAATGGCAGATAAACTTATAATAGTCGAATCTCCGGCGAAAGCAAATACTATAAAAAAATTTCTAGGAGGTAGCACAAAAGTAGTTGCTTCTATGGGACATATAAGGGACTTACCTAAGTCAAAATTAGGTATAGATACAAAAACATTTGAACCTCAATACATAAACATAAGAGGAAAAGGAGATTTAATAAAATCTCTAAAAAAAGAAGCAAAAGATGCAAAAAAAGTATACCTTGCAACTGACCCTGACCGTGAAGGAGAAGCAATTGCATGGCACTTAGCAAATATTTTAGGCGTAGATGAAAGCAAAATGTGTAGAGTGACATTTAACGAGATTACAAAAGATGCAGTAAAAAAAGCAATACAAAATCCAAGGAAAATAGATATGGACTTAACAGATGCACAACAGGCAAGAAGAGTGCTAGACAGAATAGTTGGATACAAAATAAGCCCTGTACTTTGGAAAAAGGTACAAAAAGGCTTATCAGCAGGTAGAGTTCAATCTGTTGCAGTAAAATTAATTGTAGATAGAGAAGAAGAAATAGAAAAATTTATTCCAGAGGAATATTGGAATATATATGCAAGCTTATCTACCAAAAAACCAAAAAAGAGTTTTGAAGCAAAACTATTTGGTAAAGATGATAAAAAAATAGAAATACATTCTAAAGAAGAAGTAGATAAAATATTAAAAGACTTAGAAAACGCAAAGTATATTGTTGATGAGATAAAAAAAGGAGAAAAGAAAAGAACTCCAGCACCACCATTTACAACAAGTACAATGCAACAAGAGGCTTCAAGAAAGTTAAATTTTGCATTAAGAAAAACAATGCAAGTAGCCCAGCGGTTTATATGAAGGAGTCAAAATACCTTCAAAAGGAACAGTTGGTTTAATTACATATATGAGAACTGACTCTACAAGAATATCAGAAGAAGCAAGAGCTGCAGCAAAGATACATATAGAAAGTACATATGGCGAAGAATATTACGAGAATAGATATTATAAAACTAAATCTGATGCTCAAGATGCGCACGAGGCAATAAGACCTACATATGTAGAATTGACACCAGAATCTATAAAAGAATCTTTAACGAATGATCAATATAAATTATATAGATTAATATATAATAGGTTTATAGCAAGCCAAATGGCAGCAGCAGTATTTGATACACTAGCTGTTAAAATTAATGCCAATAGCTATAACTTTAGAGCAAATGGGCAAACTATAAAATTTAAAGGATTTATGACTTTATATGTAGAAACAGAAGATAATGAGAAAAAAGAAGAGTTTGAAAAAATACCAGCGCTTACAGAAAATCAAGAATTAAAAAAAGAAAAATTGGATTCAAAACAAAGTTTTACTGAGCCACCTCCAAGATATACAGAAGCAAGTTTAGTAAAAGCATTAGAAGAAAAAGGAATAGGAAGACCTAGTACGTACTCTCCAATAATTACAACTATACTTGCAAGGAGATATATAGAAAAGGTACAAAAGCAGTTACATCCAACAGATTTAGGAAGAATAGTAAATAAACTATTAATAGAAAACTTTAGTGATGTAATAAATGTAAAATTTACTGCACAAATGGAGGAAGAATTTGATAAAATAGCAGAAGGAAAAGAACAGTGGAAAAAAGTGATTTCAGACTTTTATGGGCCATTTGAAAAAGTAGTAGAAAAAGTAGACAAAGAATTAGAACATGTAAAACTAGAATATGAAGTGTCTGACGTACCATGCGATAAATGTGGTAAAATGATGGTTATAAAATATGGAAAGTATGGAAAGTTTTTAGCTTGTCCAGGATATCCAGAATGTCAAAATGCAAAACCATATATAGAAACAATAGATGTACCATGTCCAAAATGTGGAGGAAAAGTACAGATAAGAAAAACTAAAAAGAGAAGGAATTATTATATATGTGAAAACAATCCTAATAATGGATGTGACTATATTTCTTGGACAAAACCATCCAAAGAAAAAGATAAAATTAATTGAAAAATAATTTCTATTGTGGTAGTATATTTTATATAATAGGAAATGAAAAATTGGGTAAGAACAAAAAACACTATGTTGTTTAGTTTTATACAGGTAATAAGGAGTGAAATAAAAATGGCAAAAAAGAAAATAGATAAGCAAAAACTTGCAACTAGAATAATAGCATTAATATTAGCAGGATTAATGGTACTTAGTATAGCTTTTACATTAATATGGTACTTAATTGCAAAATAAATAATTAAGGAAGGTAATTACAAATGAAAAACACAATATTTTCTCAAAGCTTAGAAATTACTGGCCAAGATATAGCAAATTATTTACAACTATTAAAAAGTAATCCAATAAAAATTGTAACATTGATAATAGATGTAGCAATAGTAATATTTCTAGCAGTTAAATTAGTACAAATAGTTAAAGAAACAAGAGCATGGCAATTAATAAAGGGAATAGCATTTTTAATAATAGCAACTTTAATTAGTTCAATACTTGATTTTAGAATATTAAATTATATATTAACGTCATTTATGACATATGGCGTAATATTTTTAATAATAATATTTCAACCAGAATTAAGACGTGCATTAGAACAACTTCGGAACAAGTAAATTGACTAAGTTTTTTGGAATTGATAAAGATATAAGAACAAAAACTAAAGAGAATATATATAAAGTAGTAATTGCTGCAACAGAGCTTGCAAAAAAGAAAATTGGTGCATTAATTGTAATAGAAAGAGATATAAAATTGCAAGATATTGCAGATACAGGAATCTTGATAGATGGAGAAATATCACCACAATTGCTAGTTAATATATTTAATCCAAAAACACCATTACATGATGGAGCAGTGATTATAAGCGAAAATAAAATAAAGGCAGCAGCATGCATGCTTCCATTATCTAATGATAAAAGTATATCAAAAGGATTAGGAACAAGACATAGATCAGCAGCGGGAATGAGTCAAGAATCAGATGCTATAGTAGTTGTTGTATCAGAAGAAACAGGAAAAATATCTGTTGCTAAGGAGGGAACACTTATAGTAGATGTAAAAGAAGATGCATTAAGACAAATATTAATAAAAAATATAGTTACAAAAAAATTTGGAGAGGAAGTTCCAAAGAAAAAGTTAAAAGAAAAAATTAACGAGATAAAAGAAAAGACTGGAAAGAAATAAAATGAGGAATATAAAACTAACAATAGAATATGATGGAAAAAAATTTAATGGGTGGCAGAAACAACCAAACAAAGCAAATATTCAAGGAGAAATTGAAAATGCAATAAAAGAGATTACAGGAGAAGAAGTAGACTTAATTGCATCAGGAAGAACAGATGCAGGAGTACATGCATTACGGCCAAATAGCTAATTTTAGAACAAATAGTAATATAAAAATAGAAAAAATTCCTTATGCATTAAACTCAAAACTAAAAAAGAGCATAGTAATAAAAGAAGCAGTAGAAGTAGAAGAAAGATTTCATTCCAGATATAATGCAAAACAAAAAACATATAGATATATAATAAATAATTCAAAACATGGAACTGCAATATATAGAGATTTAGAATACCATATGCCAATAAAATTAGATGTAGAAAAAATGAAAAAAGCAGTACAATACTTTGAAGGAGAGCATGATTTTGCTGCATTTAAAGCAAGTGGAACAAGTAGTAAAAGTAGTGTAAGAACAATATATAAAGCAGAAGTGTTAGAAGATGGGGAAAGAATAAAAATAGAACTAACACGGTAATGGATTCTTATATAACATGGTAAGAATAATTGCAGGGACACTAGTAGATGTAGGACTTGGCAAAATAGAAACAGAAGAAATTCCTAGAATTATAGAATCAAAAGAAAGATCTAGAGCAGGAAAGACCTTAGCAGCACATGGACTATATTTAGTAGAAGTGAAATATAATTAAACAAAAGGGGACAGACCCCAATTGTTG